>Ga0228711_1003494_pt1 | contig 24413 bp, 17 predicted proteins | sample MedpolnodulmetaG_2_FD_177996 | JGI IMG/M metagenome (GOLD analysis project Ga0228711, IMG submission 177996) | Root nodule microbial communities from Medicago polymorpha collected in Santa Monica, California, United States - brown nodules | ecosystem: Host-associated > Plants > Roots > Nodule... | reverse complement strand
CAAACAAACAAATTACTTTATCAACTTAAAATGATAATCGATGTCGAACAATCCATGATGTCGCACTAGTCCCTGAGGAGACGATACATAAATACTTACTTTTGATATACGTAAATATGCTACATCATTTTGGCTCATAACCCTCTTCGCTGATCACAACCCCCTAATGTCTTGGGTGAGTTCATGATCATTGAAGGTTTCATTGTACGTTAAACTATTGGCATAAAGACAGTAATAAAATATGTCTAAAGTTATTATAGATTGAACAATTAATATTAGGTCGAGTCACAAAAGTTAGGGTTGATAGTCGGTTGAGACCTAGATCGATTCATAGATATTTATAGACATACAAAAAGCACTAAACAACGATGAACGGGCGAGGGACCTAGCAACACCATGTGGAGGATGAGGTTGATTCAGACAATTCAGGGGAGGCATGGAATGACAACGATGATGAGTAACCACTTCAGGCTGGGGAGGAGGAGCCACAATCGATGGATCAATATCCTAATGGGTCATATGACGTGTTTGTGCTCACCTTATTCCATCATTACGTGGCTAGTCGCATGTGTTGATGTGGTAAAATTCTTCAATTATATTTTATTTATTTATTTAAACTGGAGGCTATATTTTTTTTATTTATGTAAAATGAGTCTTATCATGATATTATTTATTTGTTTGTTTTTTTGCAGTGGCGTAGAAATTCAAAGTGTTTGAACAACGGAGAAAAGTTGAAGGTTTTACATGATCTGAATAAGGCGAGGATGAAAGAGCAATGGTTCAGAGATGTTATACAAGCCAGTGGTATTTAATGGCTAAAGCATGTAAGCAATAACATTATTAACTACCACATAATGTCTGTATTTGTTGAGAAATGGCACGAGGTGACATCTAGCTTCCATCTTTCGATTGAGGAGACGACAATGACATTAAATGTTGTGTCATGTTTGTTGCATCTTCACGTCAAGGGCCGCCTCCTGGACCATGTTGTCCCTCTTTCCAAGGATGAGGGGATCAATTTCATGGTCGAGTTATTGGGGTCTGATATGGTTGAGGCCTAGTTCCAGGTGAAAGCCATAAAATTTACTCAGACACGTGTCAGCTAGTTGAGAAAGAATTTTAAGCTACGTCTTGAGGCAACAACTGCAAATGAGGAGGATGGTGATGTTTATGAGATGCGGCTAAACCGGGACCATGTTGTACTCGGTGGGTATTATGCTCTTCACTGACAAAGAGCGCCACCTATGTCGATGTGACATACCTCAAGTAGTTTTGTGACTTTGAGATGGTCAGCGATTATATATGGAGAGCAACTACCCTTACTCACTTGTACAAGGAACTTAACAATTGATGCCATTATCGGACTCTGTAGTTGGCTAAATATGCGACCTTGTTTCAGGTATAATAATAAAATTGTTATTTAGTTAACGATTAAACATATTTTTTTTGTTCATGTGTCGTATATTGATACATAGGTTAGGAATAGGCCAGGCTGGCCTACAGGGGCCTACTGCCTGGCCTGTTTTGGCTTGACCTACCTTGGCCTGTTTAGTAGATATGCCTAGGCTTAGGCTTTTTAGAAAGTTTGATTAGTTAAATAGGTCAGGCTTAGGCTTCTAGAAAAGCCTGTCAAGCCTAATAATACCTACTTATTAAAAAATAATTTTTATATTAAAATAATTGCATACATTAAAAATATAAACACCTTTTTCTCTATCTATTAGCCCCTTAATGGGCTTTGTTGTTATAGGCGTTTAAGTAGGCTTTAATCTAGTTAAAATTTACTTGTAGTGAAATAGGTTGTTAAGCAGGCTTTAAGGCCTGTTTAGCCTATTCAGTAAGCCAAATGAACTATTTGATGACCTTAATATAAAGTAGGCCTGGAAGTAGGCTTTTAGGCCAGTTCGGGCTTTTAAATAGGCCTGGCCAAGAAAAACGGCCTATGATAGGCCATAAGCCAGACTTAGGCTTGTAAATTTTTTAGTAGGCTAAGCTCAGGCCTATCAAAGTCTGGCCTGACCTGGCCTATTCCCACCCCTACTGATACATATATGTTGATGCTGATACAAACTTGGATATTTCCAACACTTTCAGAGGTAGGGATTTCTGGGGTGGATACAAAGAGGATCGACACCAACATGCCATGTTGTTTGTTCCAACAAAGGGAGTGATTGTCATAAATCCTACAAGATCAGATCACGTTGATCTTAGTTACATTGCTTTATACCCGTATCATTAGCACTACGACACATGTTCGTTCAAGCAAATCAGTTTTTACCCAGGATGGCTCAGATATGAACCTCGCATGGTCTATTATTTGTTGAAGCGCGTGTTGCGCCAATTTAGGTATGTGCAGTAGTACAAGTCCAACCACTTCAAGTTGTATCCTTTGGTCATTTCATACATGGGTTCTCCTTATCATATCCTACCTACCCCGTGGCATATTCCTTTATTATTCCTAAGATTCTGATCATCGGGGATAACTCATATTCTTCCTCAGTGAGCAATGGCCATACATGGTCCCACGTGTTCGTACTATGTACGACCTAGCTAGCGATCCAGGGCGCTGCAGCTTTCCAAATCTTCAGTGAAACGACCTACGTCCACGCTGCAGCTTTCCACATCTTCAGAGTCATTCCTTAACCTACATCATCAAACATCCATAACAAACATTACTAGTTCAAAAGGATTAAATAACACTAAAAATAACTAAAACTATAAAATTCTAAAATAGTCACTGATTATAAGTCTTAGACAATGCAATCACTCAATTTCTTGTCCATCACAGGAGCTAAGTGCAACGTGATAACCAACTAATTTGTCAGTTATCATGCATACCATTCTCTGATATCCACATGAGTCTGCTTCTCCCAAGACGACCGGTAGGAGGTGTGTCAACACTACATATAATATCTTAATTATGTGTTGTCTATGTATGAGTTGGCATACTTGCTTACACTGTGACCGGTTTAGAGACGGTAGTTGGATACATGAGATAATATATTATCATTTCACATCCATATGTCATACCTTTGTTGGAGAATATACATGTCCAAATGCCACTTGATTAAGAGGCCCTTGATGAGCTTGTTTTTTAGGAGCAGGGAGACAGTTAGTTCATAGACACAAACAACACATTTAAGGCACTGTTTACCTTAGTTCTTGGTAAACAAATGTTGGTTTTCAAAACCGGTTAACTTGAGAGATCAACAAATAAATCTTTGGGCATATTGTGCTCATGTTTGACAGAAAGTATGAATGTTCTTGAAGTGAACCAAAAAGTATAAAATTTGGGACCGAACACGCTTCAAATCCGAGAAGCAAATTGCTAAGAAAAAAAGGGTAAATTGCAAGGAATTTAAAGGAAACGGTTAAATTGCATAAATGAATGTAAAGTGGTAAACATATTCATACATTTGCAACTTATTTACACGTTTCTCCTATAGTGCGGATAGTTTGAGTGTGTAAGTTTTATGTGTATGCGAATTGTGACCTGGTTTCCCTATGAAAAACTCTTATTTATACTAAGTAACTGCCTATACAGAAATCGTCAGGCATAACCGCTAAAAACTACCCTAGACATCTTTTGAATTTCAAATGATATCTTCTTCGACGGTAACTATTTTTGGCTCATCTATCTGGTACCAACTTCTCTTTGATGTCTTGCTTGCTAGTCGAAGCCTCTCCACCCAACGGCGAAATCCCTCTTAAGTCCATAAACCTGATTCAACTTGTGAGTCGAACTCGATTAGATTTCTTCAAAACCTAAGTCAAACTTAGCTGACTGCATTTATTGTAGCCTGTCGAAAATAGAGGCCAACAAACACATCAGAGAACATGTCAGAAGTATTATGAGCGGTGGTCAGGTGGAGCAGAAAAGTGCGACTTGGTTGAGAATGCAGAAGATTCTGAATGAGGTTCAAGGAGAGATGATCTATAAACGTAAGGGTGGCCGTACCAACCAATAATTTTTTTTGACTATGTTGTATAATCTTGATAATTTGTGTTTTTAATTTTATGTTTGAATCATGTGTTGTAACCTATTGATATTGATGATATTTTCTTAATATATGCTTCATTTATGTTGCTACATATGATTCTCTTCAACATTTTGCAGGGAATATTTGTTTTGATGCATTTAAACCTTATTATTCAATTTACGAAAAACAAGTGTGTTACCTAATCAACACATATTCAATTTCTAGGTTTGTCACATTTTGAATTATAAACATTTTAAATTATATTTTTTGAACTGTTATGAAGATTTTTAGATTGTATTTTCTGAATCATATATTTACAAGTTTTAGACAAACTAAAACAAAACTTTTTTTCCCTTAAAATTTTAGGGGTTTTAGATCATATAACCCTAAAAAAAAACATTTAGATCATACAATCCAAACAAGATATTTTTGAAATAAAATAAGGATTGTGTGAAGGGGGAGGGGTGGAAAAAGTCTTTTTTTGGGGAATATATATATTTCATTCTTTATTTTTTTATTAATTATTTTTTCTGAAAATAAAATAAATAAAGAAAAAATAGTTTTCTTGAACAAAGGGCAAACAAAAAGAAAAAAAAAATCTCATATTTAAAACCAAAACATAAGCACGTTTTGTTTTCAGTATACTCTTCGATCTCGTACCTCAAAAACCTTCTCATTAGTTCTTTGAAGCTGTTCCTTCGACAAATCAAACAATGGACTCCGTAGCAGAATCACAGAGAACCTTGTATGTCCCTTCTTTCTCTCTCTCTAGCGCATTCATTCGTTGGCGTGTGTTTTTCAATTTACTGAGTTTAAGGTTTTGCGCAACGCGAAAATTGAGATAGTTTATTTTGTTTGTTCATCGATTTTTTTGTTTGTTTTGAAATTGACCTAAATGTTGGTTTGATTTTTTAGGTATCCTTATGTGACTGGATCCTCTGTGGTTGCTATTAAATACAAAGATGGGATTCTCATGGCTTCTGACATGGGAGGTTAGAATCAAACGATAATGCAATTTCACACCCTATTTTGGACCGGTTTGGATTGACTTATTTGTGAGCTTATGCATAACAATGTATGCAAATAAATAAGCTTTTATATATTATTCATAATCTTGAACAAACAACTTATGAAGATACAAATTTTCGTTAGTGAGAACTTATGAATTAACATAAAAGCCTATTTATTTGCATAAGCTATTTTCCATAAGCTAAAAAATAAGCCAATCCAAATAGGCCCTTTGCACATTTCACTTATTCAGCATATATGAAACCAATTAAAATTATTTATTTATTTATTTTTTTAATATTTAGTACTAAATTTCTGTGTTAGTTAATGAAGTGGTTGAACCTTTGTGATTAATGAGTTTTAGCTAAGGTTGAATTGATTGGGAGCATCTGAGTTCAATATCTGGGTGGAACAATTCTTTGAACCAGATATTGAACTTAGATGCTCTCGATCAGCATAAGTGAAAAACCAAATTAGTTAATGAAGTGCTTGAGCCTATGTGGTTAGTGAGTTTTAGTTGAGGTCGGTTTGATGGAGAGAATCTGAGTTTGATATCTGGCTGGAAATTCTTGGTTAGACTTTAGTTATCTCTCTGCTGAACTCTGGATTACTAGGGACCTTTTTTCCCCAGGAATCAGAGTATTATGACCCAAAAATAGTTGTGTTAATTTGAATCTATTATTAGCTTATTTGGTAGAATTGAATGCTTCAAGTGTTTTATTTTCTTTTCAATCATTTTGTTGTAAAGCAAATATTTTCCTTCTTTTATGTTGGATATTACACTCTTGGTAAATTGTGATTCCTTGGAAGTGCTGGTTTTAGTAGCAAACTAGTAAATTAGTAATAATGTATGAATCATAATTGTGTTAGAAATATGAAGTTGAAACCCCCTTCTCCCGGAAAATAGTGGGCTGATTTTGTGTCTTATGTCATTGATGAATATTGAATATACTGATAGGTTCCTATGGGTCTACTCTGCGATACAAGAGTGTTGAGCGGGTGAAGCCTATTGGGAAACATTCCCTTATTGGTGCCAGTGGAGAAATAAGCGATTTTCAAGAGATTCAACGTTACCTCGACGAGCTTATGTAAGTCTTTTGTTATTTCTCATAAGATAAAGACAATAAAATTTTCCTAGTCAATTGTTTTGCATTTGGTTTTATTATTTTCTTTCACTTCAAAGTTCACGAAAATGAATTCGTCCGCAACTCAATTATTTCAAATTTGATTACTTCATTATTACCATCTAAGTGTTGATTTTGAACTTTGACTGTTGTAGCCTCACTGACAACATGTGGGATGATGGGAATTCTCTAGGACCTAAGGAGGTGCACAACTACTTAACTCGGGTGATGTATAATAGGCGTAACAAGTTCAACCCTTTGTGGAACTCCCTTGTACTTGGCGGTGTAAAGAATGGACAAAAGTACCTCGGCACGGTAGGCCTTGGCTTTTCTTTTTATTTTGCTCAACATTGAGTAGTCTGCAAGTTTATTCAGTTGTTGTACTTATGAATCTTATTCAGGTGAACATGATCGGAATTAATTATGAAGATGATCACATAGCTACTGGGCTAGGAAATCATCTTGCTAGGCCCATTCTTCGTGATGAGTGGCATGAAAATTTAAGCTTTGAGGAAGGTGTTAAGTTACTGGAAAAATGCATGCGTGTGCTTTTATATCGTGATAGGTCTGCTGTCAACAAGATACAGGTTTGTTTTTCTCTGTTCTTGCATCCATCTTACTTACTCCAACTCGGGTCCCTCAATTGAATAGAAAATAACTGTCTTGCTAATTCTTAAATAAGCTGTAAGGGAGCATAATCCTATGGAGGTTGTCGAAATATACACTCCATTTTGGTCTAAATTAAAAACAGAAAGGAATCGAAATATCATGTATGAAAGTAATTTAAAATTTCAGAGTTGTAATATTCTCAAAACATTGTCTTAAATTTACAATTGTTAGGGTCACAATTTCATTCACACTACATGCACATCTCCCTTTCTCTGTTGGTTGTCACAGCTCTCGTATACTTTGCAACTTATTTACGTTTTTGAAGATACTGCATTAAACTTTCATCAGTTTTTCACTTTTGGATTGTCAATGAAATTTGGAGAGTAACTGATATGATTGTTTATTTCTTGGTTTCTGCTACGACTTTTTTTCTTCTATTCTCTTGATTTCTTTTGCGTTGCTTCCTTCATTATAAAACCAATTTATTTTTCATTTTCAAATTTTAGATTTCAAATTTGTCTCATTCAGACGTATATTGCAATTGCATAGGCCAATGCATTTAAAAGCAGTTTAACTAGTGAGGACTGGTAAGCAGTAACCCACATGGCACCATTTCTTTATTTGGGATTGAATCCTTATGGGTTTTTTCTAATCCCCACTTTGGCACAAAATGATGGAGGATTTTGAGGATGGATAACTTGTTTGAAGCAAAAATTGGCATTCTTTCCTTTCCATTAAGCAAAAATTTGAGGCTGGATAGCTTAATTATGCTATGTGAAATTTCTCACTTAGTGAGTATGCTTTCCTTTCCTTTTGCATGGGTATAATAATAATTTCATCCAGTTTGTGTTGGTCAACATAACACAATTAGAGGTGTTCATGGTTTGAATCCAAACCAAAACCAAACCAAATTTTAGTTTTAGTGTGGTTTTTGAAACCTCTTATCTAAACCAATTCGGATATGGTTTGAAACCGGGTTGGATCCAGTTCAAATCCAGTTTGTCATATTCTCTTCCAAAACCAGTTTTAAAGCAGTTTTTTTATTCAACCCGGATTGTAATCTGGTTTTTAATTCAAACCTGTTTTAACTCAACATTTTTTTTATTAAAAAAAAACATTTTTTTTAATTCAAAACCATTTTTAACCCACTATTTCATTTGCAAAACCAGTTTCAACCCATTATTTCATTCAACAATGTTTCTACTACAAGAATCAACTTATAAGGTAGGGTCATGGTTCCCTTAAATTGTTCCAAACTCAAACTTTTGTAACACTTAAACAACATCAATATATATCATAGATCATGACAGTAGTAATCACTCCTAAATTAAACCATTCATAAGTTTTTCAAGTCACGGCTAAATTATTGTATACCAATACCAATAGTAGTTACAATTATCCAAGAAACAAAAATTAAAATAACTATTAGCATTTGACTCCAGCCTTGGCTTCATTGTTGTATCCAAAATTTATTCTTCAAACATATCCACCTGGTTGCAAACGACATACATACAAGTTACAACAAAGCATTCATATCTGAAAATTTAAGAGAAGCACTATGATTGAGATGGTGTTAACAATCATAAGACCTTGCCAATTAAGAAAGCAAGCAAAAGACATCATATGCAGCACTGCCACACAACATGATTATTAAGTCGTGCAATAGGTTCTCTTCAAAAATGAATCAAGGATCAAACCCCCATACCCCTCACCCTAGAAAGAAAATAACCAAAAAGAGTGTGATCAAACCCTACATAGACTAACAATCCACCATCAAATGCATTCATTTCGTAAAAGTTATCAGCACCCTAAAATGCATTACTAATAAAAACAGAAAAACCCTAAAATTAACCATTTTAAGCTATGCTAGCAATGTGTGCAATGACCACAAACACTATAGAAGCTTCTAACTTTAAACACTATAGCAGCACCCTTAAATTATACTATTTATATTTTATGCTATTTATCAACATTATGTCATGTCATATATATGATATGCGACAAATGAATCAGACTGACGCTGGTCAAAATACATCTACCCTATATACATCATATGCTAACTGCTAAGATTGCATACATCAAAATTGTTATTTGCCATAAAAACAATCAAAATCAATACTATCATTTTAGAATCCTAACATATGAAGCTGAGATATAAAATCAATACTATCACTCTAGAATCCTAATAATGCAAAGCAAGACACACCTTTGGGTACAAACATCATTGAGATATTATTAAAATCAATACTATCTTTTTAGGGTCAACCAAGGCCATCATTATATCCTGTTATTGAGAATGTTCTTTTAAAGAAAAGCACCAGTTAGTAAAACTTGTGATATGATGCGCAAAAATGAATACAAGGTTATGCCATAATTTTCTAATTTTAACATATGAAGCTGAGATATAAAAGCAAGGCCTGATGTAAAAATAAAAGCTTGTGTTCTGGTTTCCTAAACTAAACATAACACTTTCAATTTAACAAGAAAAATAGTATAGGAGTTGCTGAAAACATAAAAGTAACTTTGCTGCTAAGCATGAGATAATTTACAAACAAAAAATCACTCTTTTTTTTGCACAGATACAAGACATTTACAATGGAAAATCAATACCTTAACGGCTTATAAATCTTTTGCACAGATACAAGACATTCACAAAAATACAAGATATATCATAACCATTAACCAAGCTCAAATTTACATATGAAAAGTAGCTTTCAAAGGGTTTTGAGACAAATAACATAAAATTACCAACTTTAAGTTACAATGATGAACCAGATTAAATACAAAAAACAGTACATAAACAACATAAAATTCCTCAAAAACACTATATTTGTGTGCTGCTTACAGGTTCAGCAACAATACCCACAACTCAATACTCTCAACAATGGTCAATAATTCATTGAAAATTTTGAAATTTACCTCGAAGATTGAAGTGGGTCGTTGAGAAACGATAGTGGAATCAACTACAAAGGTTTAACACTTCATTCCAATGTCTTCCATGTACTTGGTCTGGGTTTCTGTGTGCTTCACGGAAATATGTTTCAGCTATACAAAATTAAACACCAAACATAAACCCTAATCAAATTTCAATAGAGTATAGCTCAAACAATAGAGGAGAATAGCTAGAACATAAAAATCCCATTGAATCTCGTACCTGAATCACGTTTATGGTCCATGAATCCGTTCTGAATCACGTTTCCTGATTTTCACCCTAAATCGCGTTTTGAATTCGGCATCTTTGTTATGAATCGCGTTTCAACTATGAAGAAAAGGAAGACAAGGTGAGAATTTCGTTTGGCTTAAGCACTTATTCAGTGAGAATCGCGTTTAGAGAGGTGAGAAACTGAGAATCACGTTTTCAGTGAATGGGTTACTCAAAAAATGAGTGAAATGCGTTTTCAGATTTACTTTGAGAAAAAACCGGGTTCAAACCGGTTCAAACCCGGTTTTAAGTATTTTACATAATATGGGCCAGTTTTAGTTTTAAGTATTTGGGCTGGGTTTGTCAAATATGGATCAGATTTGGTTGAGGTTAACCATTTCTTTTGCACACCCCTAAAACACAATACAGAATCCTTAGTGTACAAGGATTCAAGGCTTTACCTTAGAACCCTGTACTGGAGAGAAGAAGGGAAATAAATATGGTATGAAAGAAAAATGTCGCTATTGGTTTGTGATAGTGTTTTGGTTGCCTCCTTTCAGTGGATGCTCGTGGAACTTAACTAAGGCTTTGTTTGGGAGTTTGGATTGGAAGGGAAGGAAAGGCTTTGAGGGGTGCAAAATATGAGGGAAAATGGCGAAATCTTTCAAATTTTTTAAAAGAGTAGTTTTTTAAAGAAAGAAAAATTAATGCATATGATTACTATATTTTTAATTTTAAAAAGAATTCATATTAACTCTCTAAAACCCCCCAAAACCCTCCTCCAATACAATTTTTTAGTTCCCCCAAATGAGGAGGGCTTTGTATTATGAAGAAAAGTTAACCCCCAAATCCCTCCCCTCCCATTTTTCTCTATTTCTTCCACTTACTCATTCCTTTTTTCCCAAGCCTTCCCCTCCCTTCCCCTCCAAACTTGCAAACAAAGCCTAAGAGACGGAGTTAATGTTCAAAAAGTAATAGTAGTACACTTGCTTATTACCTAATCATGGAACTTTAAAGCCCCAAGAGTTATAATAGTAGGCTATTTGCAAAACTAACTGGAAGATGAGAGGGATTGGATTTTAAAGCCACTCCGGACTGGGAAGTCCCCAATTTTGGTTGCCTCTAATTTTACTGCTTGTAGTCTTGAATCTACATATGCCCGTATTTTTACTGGATAGGACCATTAGGTGTCATGGAGGCTTTCAAGGAATTAGTAATTAAACATTAGCCTTCAAATTATGGGACCCCGGTAGGAGTATAATGGCTGTCCCAGTGTCCCTTATCCATCACCTTGGGGATAAGGTGAATCCTTTTGGGGGAGTATTGTTAAACTCACAGTTGTTAAGAGGGTAGGATGAGAAAAAATGAAAATACTTTCTCTAAAGGGACTGTAATATAACAGAATGGGACACATGGCCTTAGGAGAGTGGTGGGAATTTATTTGGCAGTGAGAGGGAATTATAAGGGTGCGTAACAGACTTGGATAGGAAGGCAAGATCAAGAGAGAAGATAAGGAGAGAGATAGACACATATTTTGGAAGGATAGAGACGGAGAAAGTGGATGGAAGGAGAGGATCCAGATTCGAGGGATATTGGGTGGGAAGTCTGGTAAGGAGCACAGGCCAGCAGATTTTATCCTTTAGTTTTCTTTTGCTTTCTTAATTTCATCTTGTAAGGAGCACCGCTCTAACCATATCATTTTTTGTTTCAATTCAGTTTTTGTTTTCCAGTTTACATTTACAGTTAAAAATATACAAATATTTTCCTCACTCTGTTCTGGTTCCTATCAGAAAATGAGAAATAGCTAGATGCTTATCAGTTCATTGAAATGTCAAGTATATCAATTTGTTTCTAAATTTCTCATCTAGTTCATTTCTTAGTTTTTTCTGTCAGTACAATCTTCGTGGTAATTCTAGATCATGATTTTTCTTCCTTTACAAATTGTTAGACTTTTAATATAATTTTCAATTGAAGTCAATTAATTCTTATTTATTGACTTTCATATTCAATGAATCTATTATGTTAAATTTACAGATAGCTAAAATGACTGAAGAAGGTGCGACTATGTTCCCGCCATTCTCATTAAAAACATACTGGGAGTTCTCTGCTTTCAAGAATCCCACAGTTGGTGCTGAAGGTTCGTGGTAGCCATTTGAATATGAAATTAAATGAAACTGGAGTTTGAAACGATATATGAAATGACTTCCAATTACTTCATTGTATTAAATGGATGCTGCATCAAATAGTTGATGCGAGTTTGTATTTTTCATAAAACTTGTCTATGTTACCTAATATTTATTTTTCAGCAATGGTAGTTCAACTTAAGAGTGAAATATCTACCACCATTTTAATTTTGCTTATTCTTGAATGATGGTCGAAATTGCCATTTTCCTTTTCTCATCTCTTAATTGCAATGACATCACTACAGGACATGTTTTTGCTGATCTACCAATATTGTGTTTGGATTCATTTGACAACGGTTATTAGTTTATTGTGTTCAAAAAGTTATATTATGTTTTTGTTTTTGTGCCCCACAACAAAGACTAGTGGGTTTTACACGATAAGTTTTGAGGAAATGTGGAACCATAAAGAGAGTATGTGCTGACAAATAGAATAATCATAAACATAATCATCCTCACTTCGGTTGAGTCTAATTTGGATGGTGCTGTATATTCAGTTTGTATTGATGACGGTGTTCGTTAAGAATCATTCGATGCAAGGTGAAGAGTATTTTAGGAACACATATATTTATCAAATATTTTTTCTCCACACAATTTAAATTAAAGTGATTTTAAAGGTGGATTCTAGGGTGAGGGAGTTATTAAGTCCCTCACCGGTGGACCACTATTAAAAAGCGTCAAATTAATCAAATTACACACATCTTATTGTACATTATCTACACTGGATCACAAACATATTTTTCTCTCATCAGTAAAACCATGGCTCTAGGGTGAGGTTATTTCCACAACTGTTGCCTGGGTTAAAAACACAATCCTTGGTTTTGCAGGGAATCAGAGATTAAAATGAAATTCAGTCACGTATCAATTTAAAAACTTAAATTCTTTTGTCTATTTTTTTTAAAAATTCTTTTGGTTGAAATCAACATCTTCAACCTTCATTCCATTTTAGGAGCAGCAGCACCGAAAAAGCGAATCTGCAATAAAAGTTGAGTTGAGTACCTCTTTCAAAGGTTCATGGGTTTTGCTAAAAATATAGTTTGTCGGTACAATTAGAGATGGTGACCTTTTAATACACATAATTAAGAAATATGAGTTATTTGAATTCCCATTAAAAAAAAGTTATTTGAATTCTACACACCGAAAGAAATAAACCAATTTAATTTATTTTAGAAGTGAAGTTACGAAGAATAAAAGGGTATAAGTTTCCCATCAAATAAAAAAAAAGGTATGACTTATGAATCAGATCTTTATAGAATGATTGAGTTATAGAACAACAGCCTTTATGTGATATTTGAGGGAGAACGATATATTCAATTTTTGAAAGATAATTCATAAATTCAAAGGAAATGTATTATTAAGGAATGAACGACAATGAAATTTGAGAAGGTGATAGAAAAAAACAAGGAAGACAGCAAAACTGCAAATTAAAGAGCAGAAGAGAAGAAAGAAAAGAGATCAAGTGCAAGAAGGTGCATGATAAAAAATGTGGACTCATTTAATCTAGTTAGACATGGTCCATTGGTGAGGGACTTAATTGCTCCTTCACCCTAGAATCCACCGATTTTAAATATTATAAAATTACAAGCGTGACATTTTTTATTATTATTTGAATATGAGTGATGTGGAGTAAATTAAATAGATTGTTTATGCATGGTATTGTTTTATGATATTCTTTTAAGCATAAAGATTACCTACTGTGGATATAATTGTGCAAACTATATTTAAAATAAATAATTAAACTTATTTTGATTATAATCAAAAAATTGATAACAATGAGTGAGTATGTTTAAATTATGATTTGTTCACTACTTTTTTCTTCTTTTGCAGAATTCTATATGATACTGTCTGAATGTCAGTCTACTAACATCTACATGCAACATTCTATAACATCGGAACATCGTTCTCCACCCGTCAGAAGTGTACCGCTCAGAGAAAATATTGCCCATTCTAAGTTTAGTGCATGAGTGATCTCTTCTTTGTTGCTTTTTAATTCAATTAAATATTCCAAACACTATTTTAAAGGGAAGCAACCGTGCAATGTCGGCGTTCAAGATTTTTAGTGTTGTTCGTCGCCCAAACGGAGCATGAAATCATGAGACAACCATATAACGTATGCTTAGCTTGTTAAAAACGTATGATATCTTCGAGGAACGAAGTTAAAAAGTTTTCGCAAGTTTTTGCTTGCAGAAGTGGGCAAATCTCTCACCAAAATAAAGACGGTATTTCCAATGCCTTACATGCTTCAACACTAGCAGGTTATCATTATTATTTTCTGTTTTATTTTTATTTCATTCTTACATGTACATGTTTTGAAAATGTCATTCGAAATTAAAATGGTCTCTGCTCAAGGACGTTGTTGAGACCCATCCGTGTAACCATTTTAGAAGGTGAATGGGAACCAATAATGAAATTCTTCGCAAACTATAATGGACAAATGTATTTTGTTTGAGGGTTAATAGGGTTTTACCCCTATATAGGGCACTTTTGGTTTTTCCCCTGTAATTTTTTTTTTAGATTCTGTCCTTATAAAATAAAGATTCTTCAGGATTGCCCCCTGAGCCCTGTGACTCAGGGGAATCTATGATGTGGCATTTTTTTATTTTTCAATTTTTTTTTGGATGCCACGTGTAAAAGAGAGTTTACATGTCATTTATAATTAAAAAAATCAAAAAAATATATTTTTAAAAAACGAAAAATATTTTTTAATTGTTTTTTAAAAAGCTAAAATTATTTTAAAAATCAGAAAATAAATTCTAATTTTTTTCAAAAAATTGAAAAAAAAATCATTTTTTTTTCAAAAATTAAAAAAATTCAGATTTTTATTTTGAAAATTAAGTTTCAGAATTTTATTAAAAATCTTCCTAATTTCAGAAAAAAAATGAATTTCTTTATTTTTTTATTAAGTTCCAGATTTTTTTTAAAATTCTTCCTAATTTCAGAAAAAAAATTTGATTTTTTTTATTCTTTGATTTCAAAAAAGAATTCATAAAAATTCAGGAATAAAATTTTCGAATTATTTTCTAAATTCTAACTTAATATATTTCCCATCAATGACAGGAAAACCCATATGTTATTACCATTTCCATTCTCGAACTTAATATATTTCCAAATTTTCCAAAAAATTATACAAAAATTTCGAAAAAAATCCAAATTAAATTAAAATTATAAAATTTGAAAAAAAAAATTCATTTTTTTTTTAATTTGTAAAAGATGATTTTTTTTTTCTAATTCTTTAATTTCGAAAAAGAATTTATAAAAATTCTGGAATAAAGATTTTGAAATATAAAATAAAATCAATTTTTTTATTTTGAAAATTAAATTTAAAAAATCTGAATGTTTTTTCTAATTTTAAAAATAAAATCTGGAGCTTATTTTTTTTAAAAAATCTGAATTTTTTTCTGATTTTTTAATTTTTTTTTTATAAAAATCTGACTTTTTTCGATTTTTGAAAAAAATTTGATTTTTTTTTTCTTATTTTTTAAATTTTTTTTTTTTTATTATAAATGACGTGTAAAATGTATTTTACACGCGGCACCCAAAAAAATTTGAAAAATAAATAAAAAATGCCACATCAGTGACATATCAAAGATTCTGTTGAGTCACAGGGCATATGGGGCAATCCTGAAGAATCTTTATCAAGGACGAAATCTAAAAAAAAAAATTTACAGGGGGGAAAACCAAAAGTGCTGTATATTACAGGGGGTAAAGACTTATTAACCCTTTGTTTAATAATACTTTCATTGGGATGACTGCTTCACAACTTTCAATATATATATACACACACTATACGTCACACGTTTAAGTTTTAGTGAATTACTATCGATGATTACTGTAGTTTGAAAAATCATCATACAATATATTGATATTAATGTTTGTTGTATTGATTTTATTTTCATTTTGGAATATAAGTTTTTTTTAACCAAGAATGTAAGTTAATTGTTTTAATTTCTTAGCATTATTTGAATACTGAAAAGTAAAATGGTATAAAATTAACAAATAAGTGAAATAAATTACTTACATATAATGTCTATCACACTCTTAAATGAAACAGAGAGGTAGAATAGTGAAATGAAAACATAATAAAAACAAAACTTTTCTATTTGATAGAAGATAAATTATGAAATTTGTAGAGCTCGTTTGAATCGTTATTATCATGCATAAGAAAATTTTGTAAAAAAAATATGCAACATTTTAATAGTTTATATCTTATGACAAAATAAGAATATACTATTTGTATCATACAGTAAATCACAATTTATAATAATCTTTTGATATGTAATAACTTTATTGAACATATGACTTCAATAAAAAAATTACGCACACATACATCAAGACAAACAATTTTCTATTTATGGAAGAATTTGTAGTATTATAAAACTATAAAAAAAAATTAAAACATGGGAAATTGAGCTGTTTTCTCTCTATTATTTATTTCTTCTATTTTCTTAATTTAATTCCAAATTTTTATTTCAATTTCTATTTTTTATTTAATTAATAAAAGAGGGAAATAGAGTCGTGGCGGGTGGATAGTTATATGATATAGTAATAAATGATGATTTTTATTAATTTAATAATAAACTGAGAGCTTTGAAGGAAAAAAGTTGTGGTAGAACTTGCAGATTATAAAAATAGAGTAGTGGAAGTTGTGTATCTATATGATTATAACTATAAGTGTTTTTTTAATTTAATTGATAAAATGAAAGTAGGGGAGGAAAAAATTACTGTTGAACTTGTAGGATGTTAATATAATTGGGATGGGATGGTTTGCCTTCTCCGACATCTCCTGTTTTTTTCGCTTAAAAAAATGACACATTTGTAAAATCTCATCGTAATTAATGTATAGATAGAAAAAAATAAGAACAATAGAAAAAAGAGTTTTATAATTATGCAAAAGAGTAAGATTAAGATTGTATCAAATAGATTAAATCAAATCAAAAGGAATACGGAAAAAGGAAAATGAAATCCTCAAGAAGAAAAAGATAGACTAAGATTGTACCAAACATTGCAAAATAAAAACCAAATATTGCTTATTTTTATCATTTTTGGCATATTATTAGACAAACTAATAACATGCGATAAGAATGAATGAAGAAGGTGTTGAACTTTCCTATCAAATATTGTGTGGATGCATCAAAAGTGTTGCCTTGGAAAAATAAATAAAAAATGAGAATCAACAAACAACAACTCTAATATATTGAAGAGGAAATGATGAGATGCTACACATGAAGAGAAGGAAATAACAACTAAAGAAAAAGAGAAATTACATGCAATTGTTGTAGCAGCTGCATGTAATAGGTGTGGTTTGAATAATTTGTTGGTTATAAATTTACTCATGTATACCGTGCACTTATGAGTGATATTGTTCGTGGACAATTTGATTTTGAGTATGCTGGGTTAGTGGGATAATAAGAGTGTTTTTTTTATGTGTCGTACGTGTGAGTGATGTGAGTTAGTGTGGATATATAAGTTATTTTTCTATTTTTTAATTTAAATTTAAATATTTTTAATTTAATGATTAATTAATAGAATTGGAGTTTTGGATGGAAATTTTTTAGGAAGAGCTTGTAGGATTATATTTAAAAATGATGATTACATGCACTTATTGTATTAAAATCTTAGAAACACAATGCATCAAATCATAATGAGCTCTTGGGAGAATCATAATCATAATTTTCTAGTAGTCGTATATTTCCTTTAAGCCAATGCAAAGAACTAAATAAATCTTACTTTTTTTTTACCGAAGCAAAGTTAACTATTATCATTAATCAACCAATGTTCAATACAAGAAGGATAAGAATAAAAAATATGGTGACTAGCCCAAGAACAGACCGCCCTAGCTAAAGTATGAGCAACCATGTTCGCTTGTCTCCTAACAAACTTCACCTCGAAGTTGGAATGTAAAGATAACTGATAAATAATACTAGAAACAATAGCATAGAATTCTAAATCACCATGGCCTGGAGATGATAGAGCTTGCACTAAAGTAGATGAGTCAGTCTCGAAGACAACCCAATCCCATCTGTTTGCATCAGCAAAGTGAAGGGCCTCAAGTAATACTACTGCCTCCCCCTCTAAAACTGTTATATTTGTCCACTGCCATTTCGTTTGAGCCCGAATAAATTGTTCGTGGGAGTTTCTCACACAACACGCAAAAGATGTAATATGGTCACGGTCATGGAATGCAGCATCTACATTGCACTTCAACCACGTCTCACTCGGTTTCTCCCAAACTGAGTTGTTATCTTGCACTCTATTTTGCCTGTGTTGCACAACCGGCGGTGAGGGCTGTTTATGAACCTCTTGCCATTGCTGTCATGCATATAGTGATGTCCTCCCAATGTTTGTTGAAGTATGACGAGCGTCATTCCAAATGACATCATTCCGTGCAGCCCAAATTTGGCAAAGAAGTAAAGCCACCCGACCTGCGATGTCTCAGCTTTCTGACCGACATATATTAAAAACAAATTCTTTCAAACTGCTCACAGTTCCAACTCACGGTTACAGCACAGTAGAAAACCCTGCCCAATACCAACTCTCACGCGCCACTGTACAAGTAGATCTTACTTAAGAAACTCATTTTTAAGTATTTCATGCGAAAGTGACAAAAAGATCATTACTTTGACATTATCTTGATTAAGCTTTGTTTTGTTATATTTCTTTTAAGTATTTCAACCGACAAAATGTCAAATTTGTTTGGTCGAGGCTCGAACAGACACCTCTATTTAGTGCTGTGCCATCATCTTAGTTTAACTTGAAGTAGTGGTGGCTCATATCAGTTTTGTTTCAATTAATTTTAGAACACAGTTCAGATATGTTTTGATTGTAGAATGAAATATTCCTCACTTGAGCCTCCTGCAATCTCCCGCCGACATCAGACCCCCGCGCTCCGCCGTTCTTCTGTAGCTCGACATCTCATTCCTCCGTTTCTGCTACCGCCGTCGATAAAGGTGCGCATAAATTAATCTTCTAAGACACACATCCAAAATTCAATTTTTCAATCTTACACATCACAAAATGTTATCTTTTCGTAGAAATTGCTTGAAATATTTTACCAACTTCAATAGAAGAAACACCTCAAATCAAAATCCATGTTTCCACAAATTTCCTACACTATTTCATCTCAATGACCCAATTCAGAAAAATTCACTTACTTGCTTTAATTATCATCATTATTATTCAACCAAAACCCCTTCAAGATCTTACAGAAGACGAGCTCGAAACCGGTTTTTAAAAGCCAACAAACCTGTTTTAGACCAAGAAAAGTTTCAATTTGCACAATCCCAACTCCTCCCACGGTTTACACCGGAGGAATTACGCGATGTTATTGCGAATCAACGCGACCCGTTAGTTTGTCTGGAGCTTTTTCATTGGGCGTCTCACCAGCCGAGGTTTCGCCATAATGAGTCGAGTTTTCATGTTACCATTAAGAAGCTTGGTGATGCGAAAATGTATCAAGAAATGGATGATATTGTGAATCAATTGCTTGCTGTTCGTTCGATTGGTAATGAGGCATTGTTTAATATGATTATATATTATTTTACTGAGGCGCGGAAGTTGACTCGAGCGGTTATTGTGTTTAAGCATATGAAGAGTAGTAGAAATCCAAATTTTGGGTTTAGGCCTTCGATTAGAACGTATAATATCCTTTTTGGTGCGTTTTTGAGTAGAGGATATAATACTGATATAAACCTTGTGTATATGGAAACTATGCGATGTTTGTTCAGGCAAATGGTAAACGAACATATAGAACCTGATATTTTTTCGTTGAATTCGATGATAAAAGGTTATGTGCTTTCTCTTCATGTTAACGATGCGTTGAGGATATTTCATCAGATGGGCGTGGTTTATGATTGTAAACCGAATTCTTTAACTTATGATTACTTGATTCATGGGCTGTGTGCCAAAGGAAGGACAGAGAATGCTAAAGAATTGTATCATGAAATGAAGGCCAAAGGTTTTGTTCCGAGTAGTAAATCTTATAATTCGCTTGTCAATTCTTTGGCACTCGTTGGAGATGTTGAGGAGGCTGTAAATTATCTATGGGAGATGACTGAAAAGCAAAAATCTGTTGATTTTATTACATACAGGACTGTACTTGATGAGATATGTAGACGGGGAAGAGTTCAGGAGGCCATGAGGTTTCTGCAAGAGTTGCAAGAAAAGGACCTTGTTGATGGGCATACTTATAGGAAGCTTCTTTATGTGCTTGAAGATGATTATGGAGATTCAGAAAACAGAATTGATTCAGGTACTGCAATCTTAAATATTTTATCATTACAATTAGTTTTTGCTATAGTTTGCAGGCCAAGAGTTATATTTGAAATTTTGCATGTTATGTGTGACTAGGGGTTTATAACCGGATATAGTACTTTTAAGTTTCAAGACATTACACCATCGTAAAATATCAGCAAAGAATTTTGTTTTCCTTTCGTTGCTAATTGCTTTAAGTGAGATATGTGGTGTCTTTGATAAATGACAACTGTATCTATTTGTACATATATTTCAGGTTCAGCTTTGATCTCACCTTGAAATTCTTGGATCTGTTTGGTATGAAGTCCTCAGTACTCATAAGATGCAGAATTGTAACATCTGTGTTTGGAAATTTTCAATTCTGCCTTGTGACCGATGGACATTAAATATGAAGCTCCAAATAGTAGCTTCTAAAGATCATGGTGGTTTTTGCATTGGCTCTCAAGAATAACAACTCTAACACTAAACCAGACATTGCAGTAGTTGGTTTAAAGGTCGAAACCTTGGATCTAGTATGTATCCATTATCTCATTTTCAAAGATACTTTCTGCATCTAACCTGAGCATATGTGTACATGTATGAGCTCATTGTAACGAACCCGGATTATCATGTTCGTTATGGCTTGAAAGTAGATCCTCCCAAATTGCCGAAGAAGTCACCGTTTCTTGATCAATATATACAATTGACTTCGCAATATGCTTTTGGTTGTAACATAATTCTGGAATAATGGTGATACTTGGTTGTATAAGATATCTCTGCCGTGTCAGATTAGATTGATTATCAACCTTGATAGAAATTAGAAATTCTTTCCATAATGCTTGAAAGTTGCTGCCTTCTTGGTCAATATGGAAAAGTGGCCTTGTAATGATTTAAAGATGAAAGCTGCAGGGTGGTTCTTAATTTGTGTTCTGTGCCACATTAGGAAAAAGTCTAACCTTTCCCTTCTTCTAATGAATGATGATGTCTACAATGTATTGCTAGTGAAAGTTCATTTACTGAGGGTGGTGCCTCTAGACTGGCTAAATTTTTTGGTACTCTTAAAAATGAAAAAATAAATAAATTGAGTGTAATTCACTAATCAAATTATTTATTGCTCTCTGAAGAAACCTTAAACAACAATCAATATGAAATGAAGATAGTAGGTTAGATCCCTCCTTAACACCAGCCTTGGCAAGAAAATTTGCATACCTGCCTTAATGGCTTAACCCAACGTGCATGGGGCAATGAGATCCCTATTCCTATTTGAAATTGAAATGAATCTCACGTGGTTGTTCACATTCCTGAACTCGTGGAAGAGAGAATTAATATACCCATTTCCAGCAATTAGAGGGCTTCTGCTTCCAGTAATAATATGTATTAGTCACTTATCCTTGCCAAACATGGATTCGCACAGATGTATTAAAAAATACTTTTCCAGCAATTATTTTTATGGTTCTAATACATATTATTGTCGTGATTAGATGGTTTTTTGGGTCAGAACTTGGCGTCATGGGTTGGATTTTTGTCTTGGCAGCGCCGTCCTGTTTTTACAGCGTTTTGGGTTGTTTTGCTCCTTCTTCCTCCGGTGATCTGTTTTCTTCAGCTGTTCTGCCGTCGCGGCCTTCTTCTGGGTGAGTCTGTTGGTTCTGCTCTCGGTTTTGCAGGTGTGAATCACAGGTTTTTGTTGGTGGATGGGGTGTTTTTTGTGAGCCTTCTCGGTTGCCGTTGCGCCGGTGGGGTTTGACGGTGGTGGCTTTATGTTCGACGGTGCTCATTCCTTTTCTTCTTCTGGTGATCATGGTGCGTTTTGTTTAATCCTCCTCCTCTTTGCTCCATTGGATTGAAGTTGTTTGCTTGGAACAAAGTGGATTAGGTTACTGTTGTGGATTTTGGTGCATGTTTTCGTCGGATTGCTTATTCGCTGCTGTCTGCTTTGTTGTTTTTGTTTGGTGTTGCTGTGTTTTGTTTGTTCAGAGTTGTGTTGGTGGTTGCAGACTTGGCCTTGGTTTGAAACTCGTTAGGGTTGTTTTGGTTGTCAACGATTTGGACTCGTGTTTGGGTTCAAATGAGTTTTCGAGAAATCGGTTGTGTTGATGTTCCTTGCTTGATTCTTTGATTTTTTCAGGTCTGTTGAGATCTGCAGGCCTCGATGCATCAGGGCCGCCTTCATTCCGGTACCGTCCTCTTGCCGTTGCAATCCTTGTGATTGTTTTCGGAGTGTAGCTCGAAAGAGCTTTATACCTGCTGCTTTGTTAAGGGGGTTGGTGGATCATGTTACCGTGCTGGCGGTCGATCCATACGCCAATCTTAAACCCTCTTTTATCCTACTGAAACTCTCTCGTCATATATTTTGTAACTTCGTTTCGAGTCCGTACGCGGGTTCGCTGGGTTGCGCCCGTGATGAGAGTCCGTTTTGTTAAGATCGATTAGGGTAGGTTCTTTTTACGGTTTTATCACGATGTATTCCCTTTTGGGTTATTTCTGGGTCAGGTCCGATGCCCCCAACTCTGTATCTTTTTTCTTTTATGTTATTTTATTTCTCTTTGACTTAAAAAAAAAAAACCATGTAACATACGTGAAGTCTGGAACATAACTATGTCATAAAAAATATACAGATTTTATCCATGTAATTTAAGATCCTTTTTATTTTGACTTCATATTTTTTTTCAATAGACATAAAGTCCATAAAAGTGATATAGAGATTGAATTTTTCCATCATTTTTTTTGCAGGTATAGTTAGGACATTAAAATATGACTTTGCACATAAAATTAGAATTCTTCGGAAAGGAAGAATTTAATTATGAAATTTTAAATTGCCAAAAACTCAAACAACAAAATAAGGAAAATCTCGACATAAAAACCAAATTTTAAGGTTTTTTTTTTTTGGCAGCCAGCTATATAAAAATGTATAGAGAGGATCTGCAAAGTTTCATAGCATTCGACGACGCCTCAATCTATTTTGATTTTTCAATCAAAATGTGCAAAATTACAATTTTATTTTGAGTAAGCATGTACTCAAGGTTCGGTTCAAAATACTAACAATTATTATAAATTTATCAAATGGTTCAGTCCGGTTCAATTTTCATTCCGATTTCTTTACAATGTATGTGAATCTCATTTGCATGGATACAATGAGATAATCAAATTGTGATTTCTTTCCATGATTCAAAACTATTGATATGTGTATTCTCATTTTCTTTGCATGATTTTTTTTTTGAAGGAAGGAATTTTCTTTGCATGATTATTAGCATAAATTTATTTTATTCTAAACCACTAATATTCTTAATCATACATTAATTGACATTCTGGGTGTTGGAATATTATAAGATTTTTCTTCGACTCTTAGTCCCTGACTTCTTGAATCTCGACACATTGACTTGCCTGCTGGTCTTAGACTGGTTCTCTTCAACAAGAGACACTCTCTTTAACTTGAATAGTTCAACTTTTATACCAGTGAAGAAATCACAAGTTTTCATTGAGAAAAGAGACGTTAGAGCTAGGCAACCGAAATGTTTGTATCAGAATGACTGGACGATCCAAGGCTTGAGTTCGTTCACTAGATGATCTATGACTTTCATGAAAGCTTTCTTACTTCAGTGGTCCAGATGATTGAATTTTTTTTGGACTTTCACCAAAATATGGATAGCAAAACTTTGTTTCTTATTTACAATATATAAGTGATTTTATGATAGAAAATCACTTAATAACAATCTTTCTCCTTCTCCAACAAGCCGGCCCTAGTTTCTCTCTCTAAGTTTTCTCTTACAATTTCTTCATTGAGGGGTGGTTTTGGGTCAATTTTTGACCTGAAATCACCCCTCTTCATCTTTTTCTCTCTATTTCAATCTAAATAAGTGATTTTCACATAGATCTAGGTTTTTTTCTTTGTGATTTCATCATTTAAGTGTGGTGGTTTGTTGTTCGTCGTCTTGTGCGGCATTGTTTGATTTCCCGTCTTCGTGCGGTGTTCATTTGATTCATATTGAAAGATCGATTATTCATTCAAAGATTTGGGCGTTAACGTTGCAGATCCGAGGCCATGGATATTCCAGTCACTTTAATTTTATCATATATTTTTGTAGGCATTATGTCGTTATATGCTATTAACTTGGATGTTGTGAGTTTGTTCGCAGATTCCTCC
>Ga0228711_1003493_pt1 | contig 24415 bp, 6 predicted proteins | sample MedpolnodulmetaG_2_FD_177996 | JGI IMG/M metagenome (GOLD analysis project Ga0228711, IMG submission 177996) | Root nodule microbial communities from Medicago polymorpha collected in Santa Monica, California, United States - brown nodules | ecosystem: Host-associated > Plants > Roots > Nodule... | reverse complement strand
TTATTATTTTTTTGTTACGTAACAAAATGAAACTGAATAATAATATTTTTCTTATATGAATATTTTTTTGTTACGTAACTATATACTTATCTAATGTTAATTTTGTCTTATATGAATATTGATATTTTTTTTAAAGACGAATATTGATTATACTATATATATATATAATTATAATTAATATATTATAATATTATTTTTTACATCTTGATTAATTTTATCAAAAAAAATCTTGATAATTGTGGTTCGATTCTTTGATTTTTTTATTAAACTAAAAATATTTAAAATTTCGATAATTGCTTATGTAATGTCACATCCAAACACTTCAATTTATGTAAGTACTTTTTAGTGTACATATCCAAACATAAATAACTTATGAAGTATAAGAGCTTATGATGTATGCTCTAATGTTATAAGCCCTAATGATATAAGCATCTATATAAGCTGTTTATCCAAACGGGGCCTTATTATTTAACAATCAATGAGTAGTTCTGTTCTCTAAAAAAATAAAAAGAAGAGCTCGATGAGTCAAATCACAACGACGTCAACTTCCTTGTTATTAAAGAAACTTTTTCATGATTGCATATTCATTAACTAAAGTGTTGTCACCCAAAGTGTTTCATGAATGTACCACTATTATGGGTGTGTGTGTATGTATGTATGTGTGTGTATATATATATATATATATATATAAAAGTAACCCATTTGGGGTTGGCCTCGCAGTTGGCTTGAGACTTTGGAGTGTGCTCCTCTCAAGATCTCAAATTTGATTCCCCTAATGTCAATTTCGATGGATTAAGCCCATACAAAACTATGCTCTGGCTTTAAATAGGTCCCCACAAGTGGACGATGGGATGGGACACCTCGGATTAGTCAGCTCTTGGTTTATATACCAAGTTTTTTTTTAAAAAGAAAATATATATCTAAGTTCATGTAAGGCTTAAGATTTTTTTATTGTTTTTTGCAGAAATAAAGTTATGACATTTTTACACTCTGATTTTTGTTATGGTATGATCTGACTAATTATTAAGGAGGATCAACTGGAATTAGACATGTTAAGATCACATGACATAAAAAATGCATGCTACACATTCACATCATGATCCATGTAGCTCCCATGTAGCTCTTTCGTGTCATCATATGTAACCATTGATGTGGGTTCAATTATGATGGTTGTAACAATGACCGCTTAGATCCTACGTTGGCATTATTGGATATACCATATTGGTTATAAATACATTAACAATGACATATATCAATTTGAGCTCATATGGATAGTTCTTGCAGTGCAAAGTTATAAGGTCACACATATAGTTAAAAGAGGGAGATTGTTAGATCATTAATCCAACATTGATCTTCTATGTGAATAATTATGTATTTTGGACTGTCGCCTAAGTTAAGCATAATTAAAAGCAATCTAATAAAATTTGGTTAATATTGGCTTATGAGTATCTAATAGGTTGCAGTCTTTTCATACGCAGAATATAAAGAGTAACTCTATTTTTGTGAAAGGGTTGAAATAAAATACAAATAGTTAACCATAATTTTGATTCTACACATAAAGAGGTCATGGTCCCAAGATCACACACACTAGAACGGTATTTATTGATATCCCATTACCATAAAGAGACGTAAAGACTAACTAAAGAGTTCTCTCAATATGAGTGTGTGTTGATATAGAAAGCTCAACCGCATCACTGTTTGATCATCATGGCTTATTGTACATTTCTGCTTATTAACATTTTTTTGTGTGTGTTAACCTTCCGATTTCTAAGTAAAATGAGCCTTAGTAAAGTCCGACAAAAAATTATTCCATCAAAAAATCGAACTCTTTATGATTATTAACATGATTGGTTCTAGGGTTGAAGGTATAATTTTGGCTCTAACCAAAAATATATATTTGACTTTCAAGCATGGAGTAAAAACTCTAGCAATATACTTTCATAATTAAACCAAATATATTTATAATATGCTCACATAAATATCAGATAACTATAAGATCAACATTATTTTATGAGCTTTGCTAAATAAAGCGAATAAACTATCCCGAACGCATCACGAATTTAAAATTAACCAATAAAAAGTTGCACATGGCCGGAATACATGGGAAGTCTCGGTAAAAGGTGGATATGAAAAAAGGTTTGGTCGAATAAATGTCGGGAGAATGCATTCGAATTATATAGCATTTTTCTTATTTTATTAATTTAGCTACATATGAAAGTTTAATCATCTGGGCTAGGTGCAGGTGAATCAGGCGTTTCAGGAGTTGTAGATGGACTTGGTGATGCAGGAGTGTTAGGTGTACTTGGTGTGCCAGGCCAGCCAGGTATACCTGGAAATCCTGGTATGCCTGGGATTCCTGGTATGCCTGGAAATCCTGGGATGCCAGGAAAACCAGGAATGAAGCAATCTGAACTTGAACCACCTTTGTCTTTAAGATTTGTTTTCGCACAATACTTGACATTATCCACATCATTTTGCTTCGCAGCAACCTCAACTGCAATAACATGAGCCATGATCAAACCAAATTACACATGTTTTCCATTAAAATTTCTTTGAAAATAGTAATAATTCATGAACAATGAACACAAAAGTTCAGAAATTTGGTTAGTCATAGTTGATGACATATACCCCTCGACAAATTTACAGTTTCATAAGACGATCACATAAATTTCACCATGGATAATACAGAATAACAAGAGTACGTATCAATTAAAAACAATAAATCAGAGTGAAAGAGGTGAAGAAACCTTACTACTCGAATTACTTTCATGGTTTAGAAAAAGGATGGATAGTTAATATTATTGGGAGTAACCATCTGAAAAATTTGGGGATATGTTTGTGAAGGGAAAGTAATCTTTTGATGGAAATGTATGCCTCTAGAGCATTGTACATAGATAAAATGTCGATCAACAAATGAGTAGAGCTTGAAGCTTAAAAAAAATCAAAAATTCAAAAGCAAAGTGAATCATCATTATTTCTAGAGATTGAGGAAATCTTACCCAAATTTCTAGCTTCCCCCATGGAAGAGATTAAAACAACAATGACCAAGAGGCCTTGGATGAACAAGGCCAGTTTAGAAGCCATTTTTATGAAGTAAATCAGAATCAACTAAAATTCTTGTGATGAAAGGTGTGAAATTTAGTGTCCAAATGCACTCTATATATAAGAGAGCTAGATGGAGAGTGGCGAGTCAAAAAGTTTATTAGCATAAATAAATTTGGTCTTATCTTAGAATTCTAATTTGTTTTTTAGTCATTAAACATCATTCAAAGTATGCATTTAATTTTGTGCCTAAAGCATAATTTGTTTCTTCCATATACGTGTAATATTATATATTAAAATGTCTTTTCAAGGTAATACTATTTATTATTAAAAATAATATATATTTAATTAAATCAATATTTTAATAATATTTATGTTTTATACATTGAATACAAATAAATAAGTATATACTTTTACGTTTGATTTCCCTAAAAAAATACTTTTAGGCTTGATACTTAATGAGTCAAAAAAAAAAGGGTATGGTACTTAATTTGTAAAATGAATCGTGATATCATACTGAAAAATAGTTTTGAAATTTTTTCTATTGGATATACCTCGATTTTGGTCCCCGTACATTCATTGAATTCCTTGAAGTAGTGAAATTGCAAACATGTCTTCAATAATATTAGATTTAATTGCAGTTTTAACCTCCTAACTTTTCCAAAGTTGCGATTTTGACCCCTAAAAAAAACTACAAAACCGCTCCCTAAGTTTTGCAACTGTAAACTGCAATTAAGCCATAATATTAATACATTAACTAATTAGATTTATTATTTTAAAAAATAATTAGATTTATTTAAAGCAATATTTCAATAATATTTTGAATTTTATACATTAAATACTAATACATGGATATACAATTTTAGGTGTAATACTTAATGAGTCAAAAGAAAAAAGGTGTGATACTTAACATTATATAATATATATTGAAACTAACATTTTAGGTTTTTTTTAATTTTTTTAAAATATATTTTGGTCTTTGAATCTATGAATCAATGTCATTATATTTCATAACTTTAAATGAATTGAAATTTCAAATAAATCCTTAAGTATGTATTTTGTTAGATATTTTGGTCCTCAAACATTGTTAATAAGTAAATTAAATACTCAATGTTATATTTGAACCCTAATAGAGACACCCACATTTAGTGTCTGACACTTCTCAAATAGCATTATCTCTCGTGGAGGTAACCTATGTGAAACCAAATAAAAGATATACAAATACTTTCTTTCCATATTTGCTTAACATTTTTATTGTATAGTAAAAATATTAAAATGACTTTTTAAGGTGAGACTGTTTATCAATAAAAATTAGAGAAATGCTAGCAATATTTGAACATATTATCACTAATTAGTTAAAATTCACATAGGTCCTACGAAATTTATATGGGTCCCACCTACTCCCTCCGTCCCTTAATATAGACATCCATTGACTTTTTCACATTTATTAAGAAATGTTGTAAGTGTAATTAATGTGTCTGTTTTGTGTGTTAATATTACTAAATTGTCCTTTGTTTGTATGTGTATTAAATTTGACTTTTCATATTTCAAGATAAGTTAGTAGTATTAATTAGGGACATGTTTAGGAAAAAAATAATAAATGCATCTAGTAATTTGAAAGGTGGTTTACATTTAGGGACAAAAATAAAGTCAAATGGGGCTTAGATATAGGGACAGAGCGAGTAATTTGGTGGGACTCATGTGAGTTTTAACCAATTAAAGAGAGTGTGTTGAAAAATGTGTGTTGGTAGCATTCCTCTAAAAACAATAATATTCCTTTATGCTAGCCCTATTTTTTTTTTGGGTAGTGTTAACTTGTGCCCTAAGGGCACATGTTAAGAAATCCAAAAAAAGAAATATTATCTTAAACTTTGTGCATTCAATTTATTAAAACATTAAAAATTAAATTTAATGCACGTGTTCCAATGCATTATTTCTAAATTTGGCTTCTAAACTTGTGCCCGTTAACATTTCCCTTTTTCTCTCTATCGGTTCTCTCTTCCATTTTTTTTCACTGAGGGGGTGATTTTGAGTCAATTTTTGACTCGAAATCACTCATCTTCATCTTTTTCATCTCTATAAGTTCTCTCTTTCATTAATGAAATTTAACGGCTAAGATTAATTTAAAGCAAATAATTATTTTAATACAATAGAGTTTATCCTTTTCATCTCAACTGTTTATTTAAATTAAATGGCTAAGATCAATTCTCTCATTCTCATAAAAATGCTTATCATTTGATATATCCGGTGCACATACTCAAAAGTACATCAAAACTTACATTATTCATAAAGACAGAAGTGTGTGGATCCATTTAGACCTAGGTGGTACACATGAAACCAAGTTTCTTGAATACATCGATCATAACTTAGGTATTCACTACTAGAAAAAGAAAAATTTGAGAGGGAAATTAGTGACGGAAAAATTGAAATTCCTCACAAATTTTTTGGTCGCAAAATTTAGTGACGGAATTTGAGAGGGATTTCACGTTTTCCCTCACTAAATTTCCCTCACTAATTTTTGTTTTTTTAGTAGTGATTCAACATATAAGACTTCAGTAGACATAAAAAAATAAGACATGAATTCTTGTCAGCGACACTAGCGTTTACATCGCCAGCTTCATAAGGAGTGCAAATAGGGCTGGAAATGAGCCGAGTCAAACCTGTCTGAGCTCGACTCGACTCGATAAGAATTGGTTCAGCTCGAAACTCGGCTCGAGTTCGACACGAACTATTTTTTTAGCTCGGGTTCGACTCGTTTAAAGTTCACGAATGGTTCGGTTCGGCTCGTTAGGTTCAGTTCGTTTGCTTGAATCACATTACTCAAAAGTCAAATTTTTTGTTTCGATCAATTTCTACTAAAAAAAATTGCTTATTTTCACCAAAATTGTCATGTTTAGATCAATTTCTACAATTTATTCACACGGATTCAATTTCTACAAAGACCGTTGCTTATTTCCACCAACATTCATTCCCATCTTCTTTTTATCCAATATCATTGATTAACTTAGATCACTCAAAACAAAATGAAGAAAGTAATGAAATGAAAAGAAAATATTATGAAGAGATTATAAATTAGAGGTAGGGCAAAGCTTTACCTATGAATTCAAGTGACTAGTGAAACTAGAAAATGAAAAGGAAATAATGTTGATTTTTTGGAAGATATGCAGAGGGTATCTAAATTTGGAGAAAATGAAAGAAAGATTTGGAGAGTTCAAGGATATGAGGTTATCTTTTCATTCAATGTGGAAAGGATGGTAAATTATATTTTTTTTGAGAAAGAGAGTAAATTAAAGGTTCAATGTTGGAGACTACAATGCCTACACGTTGGAATTGGAAAGAGGTGTTTGGTATAATAGCTTCAAATTTTAATGTTTTTAAAGGGATGTGAAAAGGTCAAGAAAATATATGTTTAAAATACGACGGAAAAAAAATTAGGATACCTAATTATTTTTTTAAAAAAAGTTTAAGGTATAAATTTAAAGTATTATATATATAATCGAGTTAGTTTATGAATCAAATGAGTCGAACTATATATAGTTCATGTTCAACTCGTTTAGTTAACGAACTTAATTTTTAGCTCACGTTCGGCTCATTTGGTTCATGAACCAAGTTCAACGAGATAATTATCGACTCGAGTTTCGAACTATTTTCGAGTTGGTTCGGTTCATTGTCAATCCCAAGTGCAAAGAAACACACCATCTTTACATTTGAACTCCTCTTCGATGGAATCTAAATATATAGATAGAAACACATTACAAGATATAAGGCTAATATTTACGTACAAGTATAACAATGGGCATGTCAAACACAAGTAATCATTCAAACATATCATCCTCAAATATATCTCTTAGATTAAACTTAACTATCTATCTCTCAAATGTTTATCTCCCTAGCATAGTCTATTTATCATAGATAATGTTGTTGCTTAAAGCTACTTTATCCATTGATTATTACTTCTTAATGTTGAAAATTGACTCAAATATTGAAGTTCTAGAGGAGTGCAAAATCGGGGTCCAATTTTGAGGATAAGGCTGGATTGGTACTTTGTATGAAGGTGAAATCGGGGGCCGATTTTCATTTCGGGGCCGATTTTCTCGAATTCTGAACACTATCTAAGGCTTCATTATTCATGTTTTGTGTGTGGCTTAGAGAGAGAAACCTGGAAATACAGAAGAGGTAACTTTAGGGTTGACTGTCTTTGTAGTGATGTTCTCTTGAGTTGGGAAACATTGTAATCACCTTGGCTAGTGAGATTTCACCATTGGGATCAAAAAGCTTCCTTTAGTGTTTTCTCTTAGGATTCATTGAGAGCGTCAGTGACTTAAAAAATGGGTAGAAATTATGTTTTGTTCTTTGTGAGATTTTAAACTAATTTCTTGTAACCTCTTTGCATCACTTTCATCTTAGTGAATCGGAGAGCTGCTCTCCCCCCATAGTAGGTCATATTGGACCGAACTGAGTGAACAATCTTTGGTGTGTTTGTTCCTTTATTTTCATTGGTTATCTTTATTGCTTTGATTATGCTTGTGGTATTGCTCTGCAATTAGATTTATGTTTATTTGTTGCTGTTGTTGCTTAAGGACTACTTTATCCATTAATTAGTACTTCCTTTGCTCCACACATCTTTGTTTTATTGGTGTGTTTTTGTCCAAATTCACAACAAATAACCCTCAACTTCCTTATAACAATTTGATTATATTAAAATCATATGAAGGACTGATGAAATTGATAATAGACCAAAATCAGTTTCAAGTAACACATCTAACAATTTGAATAAATGTAAACCTCGTATCACATTCAATGGCGGTTGTACTAATTATTTTTATTGTCAATATCCTTTAAGATAATTAACCTTCAACATCCTTTAAGAAAAAATCTCCTTTAACAAAAAATCTTAACCTTTTTTTTTTATTCCTGAATGCTTTAACTAATTTATTATGCAACCATTAATAAAAAAAATTGTTTAAACTTTGGACAACGTTCGGTGGTCTTTTATTTTTTGTCAAGTAGCCTAGTGGCTAGAGTTCTAACATTTAAATTAGAGAGAATTAGAGAGTCTGGGGTTCGAACCAGCCAACCCATCCCCTGCGGACAACGTTAAGTGGTCTCTACCTAGCCATGAATTAAACTTCGCAATCACCTAAAAATGCTTGATAAGATGACACTCAATTTTTTTCAGCTTAATAAATGATTTCGAGTTCAAGTTTGTGCAATGGAAATGCAGTCGTATTCAAACTCTCGCTCTTCAAGGAGAGTTTTAATGTCATGCGGTTCTATTCAACTTGAGAAATTAATCGAAGCTAAATATATTATGGTCAACAGAAAAGATGGTTCAAAATTGTCCTCAAAGAACTATTATACAATGAGAAACATACAAAACAAAATACCTAATCAAGTACTCCGAATAGAAGAAAAGCCAAACAAGTGTTGGTAGTAACCAATCTAGCAATCATAATCATTTTTCATACATTCTAGCAATCATAATAATTTTCATACATGTTTTACTATACAAAAATATAACAATATTAATGCAGAAAACTCAATTCAAAGCCAAATCTTTACCAAATATAACCTCCTTCAAAGTTTCAATGTCAAATCTGGTGTAGATTTTTCTTTGTCTACACATGGATTCACCTCAGTGAGTATGAAATTCTGTTGAGCACCACCCGCCCCGGATTCTTGTCGAAAACTACCTGGCCACATCAACTTTGACTCCTCATCTTCCAAGAATATTGGAAATCCAACACACCCTTGTTGCTCAAATCTCATATTATTTCTCACCTCATGATGATGAGGCCTAATTGTTGTTGGTGAGAAACCATAGTGCATTGAAGAGTGTGCTTTTATCCCTAATGACCTAAAAGAACCATGCAAAGGTAAAGATGCTAAACTAGCATTATACCTATCAGAAAACATTCCCATTCTCATAGCTCTTTTTGCTAATGTTCTTTCTCTTTTATGTGCATTTTGGTGTCCACCAAGGGCTTGAGAACTGAAAAACTTTCTCTGACAGTAATTGCATGAGAAAACTCTTGGAATTGTTGCTGCTGCTGCAGGTTCATTGCTGCTCTCAGAAGTGCTTGAAAGTGAGAATCCTATTGAATTTGAATCTCTTGTTGTTGGTATCTCACTGTTCTTGAAATTTAGACTTAAGTCAAGAGATATATCATATGAATTAGGATTTGTGATGTTGTAAAAGGTTTCTTGAGTTGATACATTAGAATCAACTTGGCTTGTAACTTCAGATTCATATTCTGCACAAGCTTCTACTTCAAGATCAATGTTTTGTTTCATGCTTTAGCAGTGAAAATTTTATTTTGTCCTGCAATTAGGATAACCTATGAGCTCACATGAAGATATCATAAAAACAAGAAATTATTGTGTCAGTGAACATAATCATTCTATGATTTGTCTCCTTTGTGAAAGTCAATTAGTCTTGGCATAGATACACAATTACACAATTATATACCATGTTTTTTTATTTAATTACATAATCATCCTATGCTAATTGTTGAATATGAAACATCCCATTTGTAAATGTGATTAGATTTAAGGTGGAGCCAGACAAGGGTGCCTATTCATATTGGAGAAAACAGTTGAACACCTTTACTAAGAAACTATTTCTGATTGAATCTTCACACATGCTTGTTATGTTGCTTTATCTTTAGCAAGTGAATTTAAAAGTGGAATAAAGTAGCAAGGATACATGCTATGAACTTCATGAATTATTAGTTAACCAATATATGATGTTTTCTAATTCATCATGGCCTAAACAGGGTTTTAAATAACAGTTACCGTAACGGTTGGACTTGCAATGGGACCCTTTGTACGGCAGAGAATCACGGTCAAATATAGCCGATGCAACCTTAATCGCGGTTGCGTTGTGGATTCGGCAACATAAAAAGCCGTTTATGTCGCAACCCAATTCATGGCCGCGAACCTTTATTGAAAACTATGGGCCTAAGCATCATAAATGATCCAAGAAATCAAATTCCTTTCATTGCTTACTCTAATCTTTAACCTACTACCATCTAATCTAAAATCAGTTTGGAGTCTTTCTTTTTAAGAACCAAACTGTCGTCGCTAAATATAAAATTCTTTTAAGAATTACCTATCCTTTTTATAAGACCCATTTCAAAATTTCAACGGCATTAATTATTTTTTTACAAACATATCCCTCAGTATACATCTTTTCCTACAACATGAAATAAATGGTATAATGGTAACATAAATTAATTCTCTCTTTTAAAGAGTAAATTTGTAGAATGATATCATTTTTCAACAAATTTTAGACTATTACCTGCCAACTTTCTTAATTAATGTGATTTAAGCAAAAGAAGTGGAGGTAGTACAAATAACAGCATGATTAAGTTAAACATGAACACTATCAACATGCAAGTTCAGTTCTTGTAGATAGAGAAAAACAAAGAATTGCATGCAGATACTTGTTTCATTAAAATCTACAAAGATTTTCATTCTAAGAGAACAAACACAAAAAAGACTTACTTGGAATAGTTTAGAGATGAAACTACTTTGAACTTGAAGCCTTTGCAAGAGAGGTAGAGTTTAGTGGTGACAAAAACATGGCAAGAAAAGCTTTAAGATAAGGAGAGAACCATTAGTTTAGCAGCTCAAGTACAGAGATGACAGTAAAAGAGTTTCTCAAATTTCAAGATCAAGTGAAAGTAGTTTGCTTCTGAAAACACTGTGCTTTGGAATTGGAGACATCTGTTTTCATTGTTGCTTTTTTCTTAACTATGACTGATTGTGAGAAGACATAACTGGTTCTTGTATTTTCAATGTTTCTCAAAGACTAATAAAGAGTAAGGAGGTGTGAATTTAAATAATTTTTAATTAGTAAGTTGGACTGGAAAGGAATAAAAATATATTAGTAGTAAATGGAGAGAGAGTGAGATTGTTGAGTATTGATGTTTGAGCATTAAAAGGATCAAGAGTGGAGGGTTTGGGAACAGAGAAGTAAGAGAAGAAAAATGAGGTTTTGAGAAGTATAAAAAGAAGTTTGATCATATCCAGCGATTGTACTGTTTAGTTCGCTGCAGAGCTATTATATTAAAAGAGAGAAAGTAATTTAGATGTTCTCTGATTTACTATAATAATTTTGCAACGAGCTGCACTGCACAACCGCCGCAGAAGATTCGTAAACATGAGATTCTCTCACTTGATTTAATGAGTGACTATGCAAAGGGTTGCATTGCACAACAATTATGGAAGATTGATACATATGAAAAAAGATTTGGTTCCTCTGCAGTAGTTGTACGGTAAATTACTAAAGTCTCTTCACCCGTATTTCTACTATTAGATTATCTAAGACGGAGATGTAATACTTTTGACCGAACAATCTATCGATTAAAGTGCAACCGAAAAGATTGCAAAAATAGTATAAGGTCTAAGTTGAGATTATGTACCTTTTTGTTTTTTCCAATTTTGAGGAACTTTGAACTAATGGTTGCAATTGTTGTTGTGACCAAGAGTTCCACTCTACTAATGAGATTAATCTATTGTAAATACAAGATAAAATATGTTTTTTTATTCATTTTTCTTCTAGTTTTGGGATTTTTCAAGAAAGCTAACTAGTAGTAACAAGTAACAACTACTTTTTCCACTTCTTAAGTTAAAATCTACAATTGGACTTATTGTAGATAGTATATGGAAGAACCAAAATTAAACAAACAAGAGTGTGTGCCTGTGTGTGGTCATTATTCCCACCAATGATTCTCTAGCCTTCTCTTTCTTTGTCCCTCTCCCCCACTTCAAAAGTACTTTAGATAGCTCCACAATGTATGGGGTCAGCTTTCAAAGTTTCATATTTGGTTCCATCTGTCACGTCTTCCAGCATATATTATATTCATAGTATGTCCTATGATATTCTGTCAAAAAAGGTATGTACTATGATATAACATCATTTCTTTTTCTAATAACTACTCCACTCACCTCAAATAATAATACACCAAATGTCCTCTTCCCAACAACCGTTTTATATTTACTGAAATTTTATGCTTTTTTATCCTTCCGACTTCTAATCAGGACTTCTGATACTAGTTGTTGGGGAGTCTAGAAAACGGTAATGGACTAAACGTTCAGGACTCCTAAGAAACTTAAACACCACATTTCCACCAAAAAACTTTAAGACAATCGGTATATGAGTCCTCTCTCTTATATATCTGACGTTTCCTCCATTTCTAATCGACGTGGGACATAATCACTCACACTTGATTTCCAACATAATCTTACCGCTAACAAATTTCTCCCTCCTCACAAATTAGCCACCGATAGTTGTCTATAAAAAGCCATAGGACAGGATAAGAAAACCAATTGAATGAACATAATAAACCTATGAATTTGAGGAAATATAATGAAAAGTTTCTTTCCATGGCCTTCAATCTAAATCATTAACCGGATAAAATTTTAAGATAATGGGATATATATGGTCCATTATTCCACGCTTGACATTATGGAAGCATCATAGTAATAGATCCAACATTTGCTCTTTTCAACTTGTAAGAGTCCCTTTTCTTTCTTTGATCTTAAAATTTCAACCACGCGACTTGTCATCCAATTGCTTGTGAGCACGAAAAGGAATAAATGGTTCTCACATGCTAGGAAACTATCCAACAATGTCATAATTCATTTTTTTTCTTAATCGTCTAGATTTAGGAGAAAATGTTGGTAGTTCAAAGTTTGATTAAAAGATAAGTAAAATTTGATAAAAAAAATATTTCATTCACATTCAAATCCTAAACCCTAAAACATTCAAAACAAAAATATTTTAATCAGGATTTGAACTCAAGTTGTTAAGTAAAATCTGTATTTAATCAAAACTTTACGTATTGAAATAAAAATCTAATTACAAGTTTTACTCACACATGGTTGTCAGAGCAGGACTTGTGCACAATTATTATGTGGCTACCCATTAAAGTTATTCAAATGATAAACAAACTAAACTTCAACTGTGTCACTAATCAAAATAATTTGAATTTACACGAAAGCATATATGTTGGAAGTGATAGCTTCGGTACACTCAATAATAAGTCATTTTTATATGTAAGCCCACAAAATATAAAAAAAATTGTGGCTTGATGATTATGTATAAATTCAAATTAACATTTTTTTCAAATCATATATACAAGTGGTAACATCAAATTATTATGTGAGGGCCACGGAAGAATCATACATATATAGCATGAAGTTTTGCGTACCACAATATTCTGATCAACTGAGCAAAACTCAGAGATAAATAAACGTTTTATTTACTTTGGCTAAAGTATAGTAATAGATTTAATTAGTCTAACTTGAACATTATAATTTTTAGTAAATTTTAATCACATATTATATTTATTCTTAATTTTTTATTATTATAAAATTATTTTTTATTAAAGATATTAAGGATCCACCGTTTGACAATTTTTTTAAAGGTTCATATTAGATACAACCATAACTTATACATAACTGCACTTGTATATGATATGGTACTTGATTGAATTTTTGGGGAACTTATATGTCTACAAGACACTATCATATCAGTATTCAATGTAAGACTTATCTTAACAACCATGCTTGTTCCTCTCAATCCTTTCATGCATAAATGTAGTTATGCGTGTTGAATAATTGATTTTTAATAAATCAGTTATCAGTTTATTTTAAGGTTGCCACTGTAAGATTCCACAACTAAAGGAAAAAAAAAACCCGAGATATTTTCTTAATTTATATATGTACTATTATGAATGTCATATAGTGGCCAGCTCCCAACTTCATGTTGTTCATACCAAAGCAAAAATATCTTAATAAAATCTAGTGTCTTTGCATCACTAAATTTGGTGTATGATGCTTGATTAATTAAGTGTTTATCTTCAAAGCACCAACCATGCATTGGCCAAAATAATAGTTAAAGTTAAGGGGAAACTTGGAGAAAGAATAATAGAGAAGCACTTGTATAAAGGGATGACAAGGCAAAGTTTTATAAAGCAAGTACTATGCGCATATCTTACAAAAAGTACTTTATGAAGAATATAATATCTTAGCGAAATTGGATCTTGCATTGCATGATGCTTTTGGGTTGAACCAACCAAAGTTAAACATAATTAAATAGCTTAAGTACAAGTTCAAAGAGGATTGGTCTTTAAACACTCAAAAAGATAGAAAAAGTAGCAAGGTGGAGAAAGAAAGGACACATCACCTATATATTATATGCTTCTCAAATCTTAGCAAATTTTCTATAGTTTTGTCCGGTTAAAAATAATTTCAAAGGCTAAGGCTATACCTACTAATTTGGCCATTAAGACCTAAGCACATGTACAAAGTAGATTAGTGATTTTCTTAACTAGATCATAGAGTACTATGAAATAAATATTAAAATGCATAAGAAATAAACAATAGCTCAATATATTGGGACAATACTTTTTCTATGGAAACCAACACAAGTATAAGAAACTGCCAAAGAAAACATACAATTTAGTGTTTATTCGAATGAACTGATTATATAAAATTGATTCTGTCTGAAAATGAATAAAATATAAAGTAATTTATGTTGAAATACATTCATGTAAAAACAAATTAAATATATAAGTTTTGATTCTGCGTTGACAAAAATTCATTTTACTACTAGAATCGTTTTGACAACAAAAACGAAACGAAACGTACATGAAATCATGTCTATTTATATATACTATTTTGTTTTGCTAGCTTTTGCTCTATCACATTAAAAATGGCACGTGACCAAGTAACTCTAGCTATAACTTTTGGTCATGACAGTTAGAGACAAGTCCATCTTTCCTTTGTTTAAGGCAGTTCCCAAGAAGCCGCTCCTCCACCACCTTAAACCTCCAAAATAAGCACAAATTGGTCCCCTACACCACACACTTTGTTATTATATTGTCTCAATGCATAGCTTAGTCAGCATTGGTAATAAACTATTAGTATATAGTATGCAGAAAAATAAATACATGATAACATTGGTGATGATGCATGATTATACTCTCAACTGAGATAGTATTAAAATTTTTAAATATATTCTCATGCTTCCTTGCCTTATAATTATTTACCATAAACATTTTAGTTAGTGTTGTTTAGTTAGAGTCCACCAGAGATACTCTTAGTTTTGATAAGTATTCATGATCATAATGTCTTTTTCTATGTTCTAATTAGTCTCTAACACGTGTTTATTATTCCAATTTATTGGAGAGCTTCCCATTTTTAGTAATTAAACTTTGTAATAGGCAGAACTGATTTTCCCATATGGAAATCAACCACTTAATTATCCAATGAAAGGTGTTATTGTGAGGATGTTAATTGTTAAACTTAAGAAATGTTAAAATGTGCTTTCAGGACGCATGTTAGCATATCAAATATAAAAATTGTGTATTGAAAAATGTGCCAATTTATTTCTCCAACCCGTAAAAATTATTTTTTCTCAATAAATAAGTACTATTTGTGGAATCGTTAATATATACCCTTAAGACTTCGATCGTTGGCAAGCAACTTGTAAAATGCTTACATGTGGCCCAAGCAAACAGAAGATGACAAAGAGGGTAGAAGCATTACATGTGGCCCAAAACACAACATGTTCTCTCTAAAGAGAAGATCAACTGTTTATTTGCAATGGGTTCTTGCTTCTTAGTAACAGATTTCTAGGTAGACTGTTTTCAAGAGTGTTTAGAGTAAAAATGAAAGAAGCAACCAATGAAGATTAGGTTAAGTGAAAGGTACTAGTCTTCTATAATGTGGCGGAGTAAAATTTAAATTATAGCTGAAATAAACATATTAGAGTTGACACTTAAGAGAGAAAACTAATTGTGATTGCAAGATGCATTTCACTATTGATCATCTGAACTTTACAATGAATGAAGAGTGATCAACTGATGATTGATGGCAACCATGTTGGATTATGATAATGGAAAACTTATGATATCATTGCCTTAATGCTTGCCTCATGAGTTTGCATACCACCTTCCTTCTCACTTGGATATCCAAGTAGTAGTCCATACATATTTCTTAATAAAAAAAGGTCTTTATTCAACAATCATTGTTTACGTCTAATTGCGCCAGTTTTCGATGTTTGGAAGCAGAAAAACTTAGAAGTACACTGACAATGGTGAGCTTGGCCACAAGGGAAAAGTATCTATGAAGTCTATATCAGGTTATTTAGTGTAGATTTTGGCCACAAGTTGTGTCTCATGTCTAGCCAAAGACCCATCAACATTGAATTTTGACTTATAGATCCATCTTAGCCTTATATTTTCCATGACAGGAGGTAAAGATTGCATAATATATGTATTATTTTCCTCAATAGATGTTTATATCCTTACTCATTTCCGTACAATATTTTTGAAGTTTAGAGGCTTGATGGTAAAATTTAGGTTCATAAACAGATGATACTTGCAGGACAAATTTGTTTTATGATTGTGATAGTTTGTAATTGTGTATGGCATACATAGTTTTGTAATTGTGCATGTGTTCTATTTTGTCTAGAGGGTATCTAAGTGTTTATGTTGAAGTCTAATATGTAATTGTATCAGGACTAGGATCAATAACATGGGGTTCATGATCAGGTTCAATGTTTGCCACAGTAGCAGGTCTAGAACTATGATAAGGAATTGGATTAGGTAAAACAATATTTTGAAAACAAACTTGAGAGATAGTCCTATTGACGATTAATGTTACAGTTGATACAAAATCTCCCCAAAACTTGACAGGCAAGTTATCTTAAAACAAAAAGGACCTTGCTACATTCAACAAGTATTGATGTTTTCTTTCCTCAATTGAATTATGCTCAGGCCTATAGAGATAAGAAAATTGACGATGAGTATATTTGTCTGCAGATACTCAATCATTATAAATTCTTTGGCATTGTTGGTTCTAAGATTTTGATCACTTTACCAAATTGAATTTTAACCAGTGCAAAAAGTTCTTGTATTTTAGTAGGTGTTTCTCATTTGTGAGCAATCAAGTAAATTAAAGTGAAACAACTAAGATCGTTCACAATTGTTGGAAAATAAATAAGATTTTCCATCGTAAGTAGGTTTATAACTATCATAGAGGGAAAAATTGCAAGAAATGAATGAAGTGGAACCCAAGTAAATGACCCCGGTGCTGGAAATTGTCATTTATAGGAGTCAATAGTTGAGAAACTCATACCAATGACTATGTTGACTAAAGCTCCTACTCTTGATATGGTTGTTTTGGTCGATAAAGTTTGCAAGAATTGAATCAGTTGCTAACAATGTTGAGCAGACATAGCAAATGCATCCGGAGTAGTCTATGAATTATCAAGAATCAAGAACACCGTTTGAGACTTGATTTGCTTAAGAAGTAGGTTTTGAACTCTGACTTTTCTTGAATTGAGGGATACTCATGGATTTTGAAATCTTTTTCTTTTGTGAGCAAATATGCTAATCTTTCTTGGTGATTTTTGCAATGTTTTGAACCGCAAAAGCTACCCGAGATTCAACAGGAGTTGAGGCGGCAAAAACCTCTTGTTGCTTTCATCATAAGAAACCATTAAGAGACTCATTTCCTTTGAAAACAATCATGAAGCACTTTCCAGATTGCAGCAACATCTACAATATACATCACACTCATCGAAATTTCTTTGGAGATATAATTTAACAACCAAGATGACATGGTGATGTTTTTTCGCATCCAAGAATGAAATTGAGGATCTTTATTTTGGGAGAGAACCATCAACAAAGCCCATTTTGTTTTTGTCATCGAGCACCAAGAGTTGAAATTGTCACCTATGAGGAGTTGCGAATTATTTTGGGATGATTGGATGAATGCAAAATGTATGAACCATCATGATTACCTATGTAGAAATTGTTAAGGAGAAGAAAAATTGAGAAAAATTGAGAAAGCGGAAGAGAATATTAAGAAATACCTTCTAATACCATATTAGAGCATACACTCGAGAGAAAACTAGTTGCGGTTGCTGTTAGAAATTTTATTTCTTTGTAAGTGTTGGTCTTCTATTGATTTATTAAATATTGGTTGAATAATGTTTTGACACATCCTCGAATTCCTCACATGGAATCGAACACGCACCCCCTACTTTGCAATAAAGCAAAATCAACCACCAAACTAGTTACCAATTTTGATTATTTTTGCAGACAGCTAAATATATAATTCACAAACTTTTGGCACCCAAAAAAATATCTCAAGATCCGCGATTGTAAGTCTCCTCTCCACTTTCTTATAAATATATGTCTTGGGACACATAAACTATGACTTGAATGGCTTGACTAGAGTAACTTTATGACATGTCTCTAATGAGAGGTTTGATGTCATTGTATGCCTACGCATTGAGGCCTGAGAAAGAATGAGAGGAAGATCCTATCCTATAATTATTCAAGAGAGACACTCAAGAGCATCAAATCAACATTAGAAAAGATGTCTATAAGAGATAAGTTCAGGGCTAATTGATCATGACATTATATATTATGATATGAATTTCCGCTATTGTCATGATGTGCAATTTATTCTGATATGTTATATCAGTGGATTTCAATTATTTCTTATAATTGCAAGATGCATTTCATTATTTATCAAGTCAACTTTAGAGTGAATGATCTCATAATATATAAGCTAGTGATGAAGGTCTAACTACTAACTGAAAAATGAAAGAAAACATTCACAATTAGTTAGCAACTAACAACCATCTATAACTAACTAGAGCATGAGAACTAACCAATTAACTAACAGTTACTCTTAATAAACAATGACTTAAATAAAAAATCACCTCCAATAGATGAAACATGTATAAAATCCAAAATAGCAATAAAAAGAGCCAAACCAAAAAATAAAAAATGTCATGTTTATATAAAAAAAATCTCCTGCATAGAAGTAAAGGAAATCTTCTGGCAATAGCCCAATTTTGTACCAATAAATATTTTGCCCCTACTTTTGTGCAACAACTACTTTCTCATATTTTCATTCAAAGATTTTAAAGATATTTTCTTCATCTTCCGAGAATTCGCCTAACCTATCGGTCACCATATACACAAAAGGGATAACATTAACAGGGTACTAAAATATATGCCTTCATTCGCACATTATACTATTTGTCACGAACCTGTCACAAATTCAATTGGATATTCCTTTGGAGGAATAAATGAGTGGATGGATATGAATATCTTCATGAGCATGTTTTTCGTGAGAATCATAAATTTTCTTTTTAAAACATATAATTGATTTCAACCAAGGTGGTTTTAGTGTTTGATTTTTAGCATATCATTGACAACTAAATAATTCAAATAACCCAAGTGAATACTGAATATAAGCCTTTTGTTTTTTTTTTTAGGAAGACTATTTTTTCTTGTTTCTTCTTATATCTAAGCCTGGAAGTATAGTTTCATGACATCGTAATAATTATTTGTAAGTAAAAAAAAAAACATTTCTTTTACATGAGATCGTAAGTAGCACTCCTTTTTCTCTTGGCAATTTCTCTCTGGGCACATTAAAAAAAACCAAACGGTAGTTGATTACAATCGGCACCAAACGATAATTAACTATTGTTCGGCGTGTTTTAGTTATCTGCGAGCAATTTCTTGGTGTTTAAAGAGCAATTTTCTTTTCTCTTTAACGGTTCAAGTAGTATTTCAAATAAAGCCCATAACTTGTGAGTTAAGTCTAGATTCAATTAATGATTAACGAGTTCTGCTCTTTACCCAAACGTTTCTGCTCATTCCCAAAGTAAATGTCTAAAATGCCCTTACGTGACTTAAGTCACGTTAGTGTATAATTTACGTAAGTTAAAATACGTTACGTGAGTTAACTCACGCTAGTGTTAATTTACAAATACTGGAGTGTGAGTTAACTCACGCTACATAATATGCAATTTTTTTTCGAAATTAAATAATTATTCAAATGGTAATATAAATAAATAATTATTCAAATTGTAATATAACTAATATCAATGCTAATAATATAAATGCTAATATAAATTCTCAACAATTACATAATAAAACCTCATTTTATTAATACTTTGATACAATTACATAATACATAATTTGATACATTTTATTGGAATAAAGTAAATATGCTTCTTTGAGGTAAAAATATACCAACTTAGAGGTAACAAAGGATCAAGGTCGGTGACAAAAGAGACCATCCTTCTTGGGACAAAAAGACATAATTCCTTCGGGGTAAGTGTAAATGTGGTTCTTTTTATACCCCAAGAAAGAGTCTTTTTATCCACGGTAAAAAGATTATCGGGATAAAAAGAAGCAAATTTACATTTACCCCGATCATTGACCTCTTTGTGCCCCAAGCCAGTTGGTCTATTTTACCCCCTTTCTTGACCCTTTTTTACCACTAAGTTGGCCCCCAAAAAAGCTAAAAAAAACTAAAACTATAAAGGTGAAAGAGTGAGGAGGAGAAGAGAATGTATGGTGTGAGAAAATAGTGAGTTTTGGATGGGCTATTTATAGGGAGAAATGGGTAGCATAAGTTTTATCGGTACTAAATGCAGTCAAAACATTCAAAAAAACGTGTAAAAATGAGTTAAATTGAAGGTTGAATAACTGACCAACTTCAAAAAAACGTGTTCTGGAACAAATTCAACCGGCCAACTTAGCGTGAGTTAAGTCACGCTAGTGTTAACCTTGGCGTGAGTTAAGTCACGCTACTCTGGCCGGTTGTTCCACACTTTTGTTAATTTTTACACTTGTCTTATGATTGCGTATTTAATTAATAAATTCCAATAAAGTAAATAAATAAATTAGAATAAATTCAGCGTTAATTCGAATAAAAATTGTGTATTCAATAAATTCAAATAAAAGTTACATTATATTAAATTCGGGAATTCAACGTAAATTTGAATAAAAATTGCGTATTAAATAAATTTGAATAAAAGTTACATTACATTACATTCGGGAATGTTCCTTCCAACTACAACAATTATCTTACTCCTGAATGGGGTAAATTCAAACTTGCTAAACAACAGCGATCAAGCATTCATTCGGAAGTTTTATTGTTTCATTCAAAAGATTAAATTCTTGTTAGTTTGGTTTAGATGATGGTATTCAAGTGTCAAAAGAATGAGGTCCAGTCCTTGACACTTCAATACCTTCATCTAAATCAAACTAACAAGAATTTAATCTTTTGAATGAAACAATAACACTTCCGGGTGAATGCTTGGAAACTGTCGTTTAACAAGTTTGAATTACCCCATCCAGAGTAAGATAATTGTTGTAGTTGGAAGGTGCATTCCCTACCTAATCACGATCTCCTGGCAGAATTAGACTGTTGATTATATCTTCAGTTGATCTCAGCAACGTTACCCGCATATCGATCCACTGAAACATGCTGTGCTCCCAAAACATGCTCTTCACGTTTTCGTCGTTCACTAATTCCACCCAAGTGAACGATACTCTTCCCTCGTCGAGCATTGGACGTTTATATCGAACGTATTTCACCCTCCTTGTGTCTCTGGGGTTGACTCCTTGGTTGAATTCATTAAGTTGATCCTTGAGACCTCTTAACGTTACACCAAGGAACCGAACATTCAATCTCTGAGGTTCTCCGCCGTTGAATTCTGCATGAACCTCGATCCACCCGGCCATTGTTTCAAATCTACACAATAAGAAATTAAAAACAATGAATGACCTCATTCAAACATTTCATCAAACATTTGGAGTGCAAATTATACATAATCCCTAAAAATGATAACTACAACATAAACATGCAAACATCTAAACAATTAAGCAATATAAGTGATTTACATGTAACATTGTATGATTTCTTAGCAAAAAAATCAAAATTTAAACTAAACCCTAAAACTAAAAAAATCTAATCTAAGTGTAAAAAATCTAACATAATCATGCAAACATCTAAACATCATAACAATTAAGCACTATAAGTTATTTACTTGTAACATTCGATCATTTCTTGCAAAAAAAAAAATCAAAATTTTAACAAAACACTAAACCTAAAAAATTCTAGTTTAAGTGAAAAAATCTATCATACCAACATAATTTAAGTGAAAACTTACTTGTTCTTTTTGTTGGAGTGTTGTTTGATTTGAAGTTTAAGGAATTTTGAAGTTGGGTAATTTGAGAGAGATTTGAGATTGAAAATGAGGAAATGAAGAAAGGAGGTTCTGCCTAGGCTTATCACAGCACGCAGCGTGAGTTAACTCACGCAGGGGCAATTTGGACAATTACTTTGGGAATGAGCAGAACCGTTTGGGTAAAGAGCAGAATTCATGATTAACCGTGTGTTGTTGCTTTTCCCACCCTATGAGTTTCTCGCACGCTTTATTTGGATTTTAAAATCTGAAATGTTCTAACGTGTTTTTACAGATTTTTATATAAGGTATTTATGTCGTTCGAATTTTATAATCTGAACTGCATAGCACGCGAGAAATCTATAGCTTGGAAATAGAAGGAGTGTTAACCTTATTGTGCATGATTTGTAAAGCGTATAAGCCAATAATGTAATGTTCTTAGTCAATTTCCACCATATTTAGTGTTGTTAATTTTCTTGCATTGGATATGCTTTTACAAATGTTATATCAGTTTTAGTAGGATCATAATTTTTTTCACCAAAATGTTTCATCCAAAGTAAAAGTAATGTTTTTCTATAAGCAGTAAAAATCAATTATTTTTTCAATTATCAGATTTTTTTTTTAATAGTTGACTCTTTCAATTTTTAAAGTTGCATTTTTTTTACCGGATATATATACGTGTGTGGTCAAGCATGTCATTTCAACTTAAAACTATACAATTGTGGGTAAAGTCCAAATTCAATTTCTTCCAATTTTTAGTACTTTGTTTGGCAGAAGATTTCTTTCAATTTTGAGTATTTTTTTTTACGGGAAGATCATAAATACTCCTTCCTTAGTCCTTATGAAACCCATAATCTCGATTATAAGAAGCTGTTAGCGAGGTCCAAATTTAATTTAACTAACTTAGAGATTGTTGTTTAGGCACCTAACAATGGCTAATACATATTTCAAAAATTAAAAAATATCACCAATGATAGTTAATTACCATTTTTCTAAACGGGAGTTAATTACTGTTCAGTGTAGAAATCATGAATGGCCAATGGCTTCTGGTATTCGAAGGCACTTACCAACAAAGATGATTCAATGTAGTTTACTCCCGTTTAGAAGCAAATGATAGTTAACTGCGATTGTAGGTATTTTTGAAAATTCAAGGTGTCTGTGAACAATTGTTTAGTGGAGGAAGTGAAGAAATTACAACTTGCATACTATGCACGACATTACCTACTCGTGTACCCTAGATGCGGCCTCTAAACAATGGGAAACCTTGAGCATATGAATGATTGTGTCTTGTGGTTGGGTTCTCAAAATCAAAACTACTCTATTTGTTGCGGACTATATAACTAGTGTACATTTGTGCCACCATTTGAATCAGTGTGAATAATTATTCATCATTCACTCTATATTCTTCTCTCTTTATAGAGATATTAGTGACACTTCAATGTATCGTGTTTGGATTCTCAAAATCAGAACTTGATCAATTTGTTCCTTAGGTGTGATTTTTTCTTTGTTGTTTAGTACATAGTGCGTATGTTGCTATGGATAGTAATTATCAGAATCCTGCTCTTTATCCAAAAGTTTTTGCTCATTCTTAAGTGAAATGACCGAAATGCCCGTGCATGATTTAACATGCGCCAATGTATATTTTAACTCACGTAAAATATACACCGGCGCATGTTAAGTCACACAAGGCATTTCGGTCATTTCACTTGGGAATGAACAAAAACTTTTGGGTAAAGAGCATAATTTTTATTTTTTTTAAGGAAGTAGAATTCTTTATGTTATTTGTAAAGGGACATTGGATAGAGATATAATATGCCACTTGTATGTAGATTATATGTTTCTCTCTGGTTGTGTGACTGATTCTCTATATCATTATAGTTGTAAATTGTTTTGGAGCGGCTTTGCACATCTTGTGCTATTTGCTCTCGTGACCAATAAAATTTTGCTTGTAAAAAAATTAAATAATAATATTTGTATTATTCATTTTGGTCAACTCCTAATAAACACAAATTGTTGGAACTTTTGTTACTTGAAACATGGGAAAAGAGTCTGGATGCCAAGTGAAGCTTATATAATAATAATAATAATAATAATAAGGCTTAATACATCATTTGGTCTCTTAACTTATTTTCAGTTTTCAATTTGGTCCCCTAACTATTAAACGTTTCAAATTGGTCCTTTATCTTCTTTCCATCATTCAATTTGGTCCTATTTTATTCATTTTAACCCCAAAAAAAGGAGACCGTTGGATAAATGAGGTCTATCAGATCTAACTGTGTATCACCAACACCCGGTTTATTTTACTTTTCTTCATCTTTTTCTCTCATCTTCGCCTTCATACAACCTTCATCAATCTTC
>Ga0228711_1003491_pt1 | contig 24421 bp, 15 predicted proteins | sample MedpolnodulmetaG_2_FD_177996 | JGI IMG/M metagenome (GOLD analysis project Ga0228711, IMG submission 177996) | Root nodule microbial communities from Medicago polymorpha collected in Santa Monica, California, United States - brown nodules | ecosystem: Host-associated > Plants > Roots > Nodule... | reverse complement strand
ATCTTTTGAATGAAACAATAGAACTTCCGGATGAATGCTTGAGAGCTGGTGTTTAACTAGTTTGAATTTACCCCATTCAGTGGTAAGATAATTGTTGTAGTTGGAAGGAACATTCCCGAATGTAATGTAATGTAATGACTCGTCTATATAATGTAATGCAACTTTTATTTGAATTTATTCAATACACAACTTTATTCGAATTCACGCTGAGTTTAATTAGGCATTTTTTTGATTTTTTGTAATACGTAACTTTATTTGAATTTATTCAATACACAATTTTTATTCGAATTTACGCTGAATTTATTCTAATTCATTTATTTACTTTATTCAATACGTTGTAACATAGGTTATATCTACCATAAATATAGTCAAAAAACTTAACAAAAACGTGCAAAATCGTGTGTCCTTCAGCTCTAACCACCGGCCAAGGTGCGTGAGTTAACTCGCGCGCATGCCAGTGGTCTGTGACTTAACTCACGCATAGTTTATAAGGTGCGCGTGTTAAGCCACGTTGTGTGATTTAACTCACGCAGGGGCATTAATGTCTATTCAGCTAGGTGTGAGCGTTTTGTGCAGGGCGAAGAGCAGTAATCCTTAAGAAAATGTCAACAAATAGAGTTGAATCTTTGATTGTGAAGCAGGCTTGACTTTTGCATTAGGTACTCTAACCCAACCAACTTAAGACAGTTACAGTCATTTCAAACTGATTGTAGACATTCTAAAGGATTATACTACCAATCATATAAGAGTATTACTTTTCCCTGGCTTTCCTCGCACGCCCTATTTTTTTTTCAAAATTACCTCTGGTCCGGATTTCGTTTTCTGAATTGAATTGTTATAATTTACTAGATTTATCCGGATTTCGAAATCCGAAATGACCTTTTTTCCAAAACTTTTTCATTTTTAAGCTTTGAAATTCGTTCTATAAATGCAAATAAACATATAAAACAGAAATAAAAAGACAAAAAGATGAAAACAACTCATTTCGTTGATATTTGAATAATACATTACAATAATGTTAAAGCTTTTTACATAAGAACCTAAAACTATTTCTAGGGGGTAAGCCATACTAGTGGTTCCGGCTGAGAGGACATACCAGTAGCTTCACTGTTGGAGGGGAGACAGAGGGGGCACAGGGGCCTCTAGGGAACAAGAGACCATGATGGTCAATATGACACCCAGACACACCAACCTCACACCCAGACTAACCCCTTCCCTATTGACCGATCATATGACCCCTGATGGATTTCCAAAGAGACCTCTTTCTATAAAAGACCAACGAAGGAAACACATCGTTGTAAAAGAGAAGAGGAGAAAGAAGAAGGTGTGACTATTTTTGAGAAAATGAAGGCTATTTATAGGGAGGGGGGGTTAAAAAACGTGTGGGAAGTCATAATTACAGTCAAAAAACGTGTATACCACCGTCCAAAAACGTTTGAAAAACGTTGTTTGTGGTGCAGACCACTGACTGAAACTTCTGGTGCAGTTCGGATTATATAATCTGGATTACACATGGATTCCGGATTACATATTCCGAAAAAATACGATTATGGCGTGGACCAAAGGGAAACTTGGGACTTTGTGTATGGTGAGTGTTGGTTCGGATTTTAGAATCCGGATTACTTCGGCATTGGATTCTTTTGATTGGCCCACATTGCACCGACAATTTTTGTGGTCCACAACGCCCAGATACCTGTATAAATAGGGGCCCCTGTTTTCATTACAAGTAAACTACACCATAAAAAAAACATCATGGAATTCCCTAGCTTTGATCCGAACACCAAGCTAACAGCAGTCTACTACAACAGCGGAACACCACCCCATCTGTTTAGGATGAGCTGGATCAAATCAACCGTCAACTCAACCACAGAGACACAAGGAGGGTGGTCAGTGTTGACTATCGATGTCCATTGTCCGGCTCAGCCAGATCTCTTTGTTTCAGCCGGATGAAACTCAAACGATGAAGACGTGAGAACCATGTTCTCTGTCTTTGCTCAGCACAGTACTAGAGGACCGATCGAGTTGGACGCTTTGTTGGTTAGATCTGCTGAACAAATTCTGAAAAGTTTGCACCGGCCCAGGAACTACGAAGAGATCAGGGCTCTGCTGGAGGGACCATAGGAGGAAGAAGTTAGTTTAGATGATCCGTGATAGATAGATGACTCAAAAATATCAAGAGGTTTCTATGAGTTCGGTCCTACTGCCTGCCAGATGAATATGTCATTTGGCAAGGCAGCAAGATCGAACTCAAAGAAATCCTCTTGAAAACACCTTCCCAAAAGATTCAATATTTCTGTTATTATGGATATTTTTAACTGTTAATTTGTCTGATGTTGCTTCTATTTATGTTATGTACCTTTGTTCCATTTTTTTCCAAGGCATTCGCAACGAAAACAATCCAAATAAAGGGTCTGGTGCAGTTCAGACTTTATAATCCGGAACATCTTCATGCATTCCGAATTATAAAATCCGGACACACTCAGTAACATTTTGACCGGTGACGTTTCACCAAAGGTTAGACCAGTTAGTGGAGTTTGAATGCATTTTTTGACGATTTTGAATGTGGAACACGTTTTATTTGACTGTAATTAAGGCCTATGTCTTATTTAAGGCTATAAAAAGGCTTGGATCTTCAACATTTTCCTTCATTCTTCTTCACCTCCTTTATTACATTTTCTTCAATTCATTTTAGTTTTTTAGGTAGATTTTAGGAGTGTTTGTGGTGTCATGGTCATTGTTGACCGCTCATATGACCCCTGCAATTGCATTGCAGCTTATGCGTGGGTCGTATAACGGTCAACAAAGACCCTTGGCATCAAAGAAAGACACAAAATTTCATAGCGTATGCGTCTGAATTTGATTTTCTGGAAACACTAACAATCTGGTTCGGAAAACGAAATCCGGACCAGGGGTATTTTTGGAATTTTGAAGGGTGTGCGAGAAGGGAGCAAGGTGGGAGCAAGGTGGAAAAAGTAATACTAATCATATAATTGCAAATCATAACACATTTCCGGATGAAGATCCTCTCCATTTCCCCCATTCTATTAATTAACCACCCTGAAGACGTTGTCTTGTCACAAGATTAGATGAGTAAATTAACAAGCATGCATTATGTTACAGTGATCCATGGACTGGATTAATGAAGCACAATTGATCAAGGAGATACATTTTCCAAATTTTACAATGAGAAACAAATTAATTGAGGGAGTACTAAAAACAAAGGATAAGTTGAACAAATTTAAATTAATCAATATACACTAGCTAGCTGATTCATTCTCCTTGATTCAGTCAGCAGACCTTATATTGATTCAATATGCAAACATAAAAAGTTGAAATAAGAAAAGGTTTCTTAAGAGTAAATCAAATTATTTTATGTAACATTCATTATTTAAATAATAAATTTAGAGAATTTTTAAAATAAGTTGATTAAGTATTTTGTCGAAGTTAAATTTAGAAAATTTCAAATTCTATCTAATTGGTCTTTATAACTTTTTCTAATGTTGCAAATGGATCCCAAAACTTTTAAAATTTTGTACATTGATCCCTAAAATTTCAAGAAGTTGCACACAAATTGATCCCCATTTTTCAAAATTTTTAAATTGACCCATAAGTTTTACAAATTGGACCCTATATTTCCAAATTTTGGAATAGTCTCAAATTTATTTATAACAAAATTAATAGAAATAACCAACAAATTTTAAGAATGAAAAAAGAATTTTATTGCTCAATCTAAACAAAAGAGTTTTAAAATAAAGGGAATTCAATTGAAGCATTTGAATTGCCTAATAAATGTTATCTTTATTAATTTGAGTAAAAGGGTACCACAATATTATAAATAAGCATGCACCTGTATGAAATAACACAAATGATATGTTATCACTTCTTTTTTGCAAAAACTTGTTGCATAGTTGGAAATTTAGTCCCAGTTGTTGAAGGTTTGGATGTTTGGGGAGGTGGCCTGGTGGTAAAGATAAGAACGTTCTGAATGCTTAAATCTTTGGAACTCATTTTGCCTTTTGGCTAGAAGTTTCAAATTGGTATTGGTGGGGTTGTTTTTTTGTAAGGATCACAAACACTTAATTTTGATGAAACATAGCATTGAGATTGTGTAGTATTTATAGGGACATTTGCTTCAAGATACAATGCTGGGAACTTACCAACTAATTGATTGTAATATACGTAGAAATCTCTATTATTATTTTTCTTAATTCTTTCACATTTAATTTAAGAGCAGTGCTATATAGCACAACGCTCTTTCCCCACGAATTTGCACGACTAGCATAAAATCTACACACAATTTGCTCTATTAAGCTTTGAATACTAGTTTATCCTTTTATAAATACAACTATAAACTAAATAGCAAAACAAAAAAGTAAGCATAGTCTAAATAACGTTGCTATAATCACTGTCATAGTTGGTACCGTTAAAGTCCAAATCAGTGTTTTTTCCAATGGAATAAAGATCAAAGTGTAAACTATCAAAGAGTTTTTTTAAATATATTATATTATATGATTGATTTGAAGCAATAAGATTCATATGTTGTAGCACACAACACCACTAGAAGATATATGCTTGTGATTTCTGATCAAATAGAAGATAAAAATCTTGTCGTGCTTTGTATCATTATCCTTAATTTAATGTTATACAAATTAAATTTGAAACCGCAAGGTGTGTGCAACATAATATGCAAATATATGTAGCTTGCAGCTCAAGGATATCTCCGCGGTGAATGGTAAGACCTGTGTCCCTACATTGCCATTTGTGTTGACAATGATGGCCTACATTGACATTTATTAATTAATTAATTGACGTGTTAATATATATGTAACCCAAAAAAAATGTGTACTCTGAAATTGGGAAGAAAATTACTCTCATTGTCAAATATTGAACTTTGAATGCGCGCCATAACGACCATTTTAGGCCCCTCAATTGGTGTGTTTGCCTTGATATCCCTCCTTATTTTTTTATTTTTTATTTTGTTAGTTTTTTTATTAGAATTTTTTTTCCTTCTAAATTAGTTGAATGCATAGTAACCAAAACAATTGGTAGAATAAGTTGAAAACAACACAATTTCAACATCATTAAAACTGAAAAAGATTGAAATTTGTGAGCAAACTCACAATATTCAATTTAGTAGTATAAAATGACAAAATGTTTTAAAATGTGCAAAATCAAAGTAACTACTCCCTCCGGTCTCAAATATAAGAAAAGATTCTTTTTTAGGTTCATTGAGTAGTTAATGTATCTGGTCTACATTGTAAAGCAGATACGTTAATTATTCAATGAACCTAAAAAAGAAATCTTTTCTTATATTTGAGACCAGAGGGAGTAAAATAGATGTATTCGGATTTGTAGTTTCACATAATAATACATATACATTATGTTTCATTTCACTCAATTTAACAAAATTTCATCACATTTATTTTCTTCCTTTTACCTAAACATAATTATATCCATGCATAATAATATTCATACATTTCATTTCTAGTCAAAATAATGTTCATTACATTCAACAAAAGCATAAAAATGTATTGCTAGCTCCTTAAATAACAATGTTCCTTGCTTCAACAAAAATATAAACAAAGTTTTAAGCTATTAAGTAACATATAATTGAAATATCAATTTAGTATATTTGTGGATATTCGTTAAGCTATCTGTCACATGCTTGTGACGGCTTTTATTTGCGAATATGGGTATTTTTATCATCCCTGCTCTAGACTCACAACTTCAACCATTGAAATAGATTGTAGTAGTACTTATCCTTAACTCGAGATTTTTCTCAATTGTCACATCTTAATTATCAAATTCAATCACTATTTTCTATATAATTTTACATCTCATATTTGATGGTTAAGATGTTATAGTTGAAATTTTTGAAAGAATTCCTTCCCATGGAGTAATGAAATATCGGTCCTCTCACTCACAAATCCCGCATGTTTTTGCTATCTGAGAGACATGTGAGACATATTCAACTTATTTGCCTAAATCAAACTGGTGTTATTTAAAAAACAAAATTAATAACCCAAAAATTAAAGGTCTTTTTAAGTTTAATTAAATTTTGAGAGATTAATAAAAAAAATTGAGGTGTTTTAAGTCTAAAATTAAGGTTTTGGTAGCCCTTTAGCTGGCTAAGCAAAATTAGAGGCATTTATAAAAAATGTTTAGGTTTTAGTTTTGCTTAATGTGCTTTGGTTTTACTCGCATGCTTCCTTCAAAACCAAAAATTATATGTAAGGTTAGAAAATTTAATGGAAAACCTTACAATAGCAAGTTAATGAGTTATGCCAAGTCATAGGTTTTTTGTATCGATGCATGAAGAGAAGAGTCATTATCAAGTTTTGCATTTGTTTGAGTAATTTTAAATTAAAACTATTGTTAGAGTTGTTATTATTTTCTAATTTGTCGATTTTTGTTTCGATTGGATACAACTATGTCTATATATCTTAACAACACTGGGTGATGTAAGCCTATTGCATCTACCTCGAATAAAATTCATCCAGTTTATCAGAAGTGAAGTCCTTGTTCAGTTTCTAACAAATTGATACTGGAGCCCTCAATAGGCCTGAGAAAAAACAGATTTTCAATTGACTTGGGAGAGGAAAAAGAAATGTTAAGTGATGCAAGATTTGTTCAACGTTCAATCCCATGCTTTGACTGTCACTGTGACCATTGGAACATGTTAACGGATTGTTGGGATTTAAAGATACTAGGAACTGGATCAAATTAGGCAATGCCTTATAAGCCATGAGAAGATTGCATCAAGAGGTACCTATTTCATGCAAGTAATGAGACAATTATTGAGTTGGTTCTAGAGAAAGGCACGTCAAAACAAATTAGGGGTTCAATGAAAAAAAATAATGAATGTGATGCAAGTGTCCAGAGTTCCACCCCCGAGTTGTAAGAGCATAAATATTGGTTGACACAAAGGAGTGTCTTCACAAAATATTGGCTGACACAAAAGAGTGTCTTCACAAAGTCCAAGTTTTTTTGTCACTGTGTCTTGTATGTTTGGCATGGTAAGAGTGACTTTTGGCATGGTCGTGCTTGTTACTAATAGATAAAATGAGAGCACAAGGGGAGAACATGTGAGATGTGAAGTTTAGAAAAACCGCAAATCCTTGAATACCAAATAAACCACATTCCTGACTCATTTGATAATCTGAAAATCTCTTGATCTATATTATAACAGAAAAGTGTCATCAGAAGAAAGAATTGGAGCTTCAGGTCCAAGTAAATGTGGCTTTAGCAATTGGGGAAGACGGAGAGTATGAGTATCTGAGTATGAAGCAGTGTAAAAAAGATGGTTGGTTCCTTAAGACTGGAAGCTCTACTAACATGCATGGAGACAAAAGCGTGTTATAACAGAAGTCTACTGTGCTAGACTTGATTCACAATCTATAAAGTAGGGGGGCAACTCAAATAGAAAGAAAGGTTTCGGTGGAGTATGCAAGGTTCATCCTAAAAGGGGTTTGATCATTTAAACCACCAAGACTGCAAACTAAATTACTTATTCTTTCAGCAAAAACACGAGGAAATAAGGCAAAATGCTTTCATGCACAGGCACTGCACAACTCTCATTGCAGATTCAGCCACATCGGTTAAAAGGGACCTGAGAACTTTTCACATCAAGAAAAAAATTATACAACACTACATAAGCCTAATGACTCAACGCATAACAAAACAAGTCATTCAGCCAATTTTTCAGAATTATGTTCAGTCACTAACAAATCGACCATACCTCATACCATATTGAAATACAACTACAATTGTGTAGAAAGGAGTAACAGCACGAATACAGATGGAAAAGCACCTTAGACCCAAACACTCAACCTATATTTCACACTAAACTGAGCTCAATTACATTAAGGGGCCTGTGCTGACTGTTCTGGCATATCATCTTCGTCATGGTAAATGTTCTCTGCCATCTGCCATATTTGAAGTATGTTGTCTTCAGCCACACTAGCAACAACCCAATCTTCACATGGGTTCCATGAGAAGTCAGATATTTTGCTTGTATGACCACCATGAATAAAAAGCAATTCTGGTGGACCATCTTCAGCATCCTCTGGTGACTGCTCTTCGTCGATCCTACATAAAAGAGTGAACAACATTGTCATCGCAAATATATCTTGCATATATGACTTCTTAAAATATGAATCAAATAATGGTATTTTTTTAATAATTCATTTTCATCAGAAAATCAACCCACAGTAGCCATTTTAACTTGAAACATTTGATGGGGTTGGATAGCTCAACAGGTTTGAGCTACGGGATAACGAGGTATTGGGTTCAAACCCGAATGGAGTAAATATTAATCTAACAACTAACTTCTAACATTTGGCATTAAAAAAGAATAAAATTGTAACATTCAAGCTGCATTACAAGTACCGAAGCCCATATATTATATAGGGTTAAATAAGTATTTTGTCCTCATAAATATAGCAAATTTTGATTTTAGTCCCTAAAAAATAAAATGAGATGTTTTCATCCTCACAAATTTTTTTGTTATAGTTTTGGTCCCTAATGGATATAATTTTGACATTTTTTAAACATAATATGAATATATAAAGGTTGAACATAATAAATGGACATAACAGGATACATCTTGATCATAAAAGAGTTATAATTTTGACATTCCTATGAACATAAATTGGTCATTAAGGACCAAAAACAAAATAAAAAATTGTGAGGATGAAAACATTCGATTTTATTTTTCAGGGACTAAAATCAAAATTCGCTATATTTATAGGGACGAAAAACTTATTTAACTCTATTATATACAAACAAATGAACCAACAGAAGTATGCAACTGGCACCCCGTCTACAACAAAAGTCGGTGCTACATCAAAGTCCAAAGATAATGAATATGTCTGTTAGTCTCGTTACAAAACCTAATATAACTCAAAAGGCAGAATTTGCTGTCCACTTAATTCACTAAAAAGAGTGGAACTTAATTCACCCATGAGGTTAAAAAATGAACAATTGAAATGTAAGAGAAACATTAATCCAGTGTCTTTTGGGTTTATTATTTATAAACATCTCTAATGAATCACCAACATACAAAAACTCGGTAAACATTTCAGGGAAACAGACAAAAATTTCACTAAAAAGTCCAGACATGGTGATGCTTTCATTAAGCAATACCTGCTAAGATCCCACACCATCAGTCTCCTACCAAGACAACAAGAAGCCAAGACAGTCTCGTTCTTTGGGTTCCAGCCAACCTGGAAAACCTCCTCCCTGTTAACCCAAAAACAAAAATCCAGATCAATATCTATTAAATATAATTACATCTAGAGTAAATATAGAAACATCTAAGGAGAATTTACTTATGGCAATCAAAGGTGTGAAGAACATTGCCGATCTTGCGCAGATCCCACAATTTCACTGTTTTGTCAGTAGAACCAGTAGCAACTATCCATTCATTGAAGGGATTGAAAGCCAAGCAGTTAACCTAACAAGATCCAATGTCATTATATAAAGAAAAGTGTTATTAGAAGTGATATATAATGAGAACAATATCAGCATTGTGAAAACTCTAGAACATTGCTAAAAGATAAAGTCGAATTGGAGCACAACGGAGAAGACATTATAAGAAGCTAACAGATTGAAAATCTGAGTAAAGACAGGAAATTCTATCAGCAAGGAAAATATGAGAAGCCAGATATGTGAAATATTGCCACTGTACAACTGCAGAATGGAGTCATGGTCAGTCCTCAAATATTAACCATGATTAAAATTTTATGCATTATCCGTGTTTAGTTTTCAATTATCACCCACCCCGAATGAAGTCTGTCAATGTAATGTTGAACCTTTTGGTCTAATATCACTATGTTTTGATGGGTTGGGTCAAAACATTCTCATAAACTAATAAATTTCAAAAGATATAATGAAAATTGAACAAACGAACAGTAATAAATTGATGATTTTAGAATAATCACAAAATATAAGATGATGCTTCAAATTCCCTCTTACAACAGCACATCATAATTCATATCCAAACAACAACCACCAAGATTTTTCTATCCAACTCATTGATCTCAAGATTTTTCTTAATAGTATTTGATGCTTTTTATAGGCCTTCTTCTACCTCTAGTAATTCTCCTCCATCTGATCTATTGTCCTTACTACGGAATCCACGTGTCTTCTTTCTACATGCCCAAACCAGCTAGGCCTAGTTTCCACTATCTTTTCTACTATAGGTGCTACCCCAACTCTCTCAAATGTTGTCATTTTCAATCCCATTTTGTCTAGTGTTACCACACATCCAACACGACATCCCTATCCCAGCCACGCTTAATCTATTTTCGTATTGGTTCTTTATTCCTCAACACTCTGTCTTGTACAACATCGCTGGTCTTACAGTTGTCTGGTAAAAAATTCCCTTCAGCTTGAGTTGAAATTTTGCATCACATAAAGCATCGGAGGCCCTCCTCCATTTCAACCACCCAGCTTGAATGGTGCATGTTATACTTTCCCGTATCTTTCCAACTAACATGTTATCCCCAGGCCATGCTCATTTTGACAGATTTTCTGATTCCTCACACTAGTTAATTTTCACATAATAGCTTGCTGCTTTCAAGCCACAGACAATTGTCAAAATTAAATCTATTTTAACACAAATCAGAGAATATGCAACAAAAACTCATAAACCCTAAACTACTTATACTTCCTTGAAAAAACCAAATGTAAAAGAGCTTATGAACAAAACAAATTCCTAGATATAAATATAGATAAAACAACACACCTCGCTTGAATGAGCAATGCAAGACTGAACAGGCTTAGTAACAGACGGTGTTCTCAGATCCCATACAAGCAAATACTGATCATCCCCAACAGAACCAAACAAATACTCATGCCTCAAATGCCAAGCCACATCTTCCACAACACCTTCATGAACCTAAACAAACAATAACACAATTATCAACAACAAAAAACAAAAAAAAATTAAGTCGAAAAAACTATAAGAATACCTTAAAAATCTGATGAGCATCAAGAGACTTATTCTTAGGAGTACCATTAATATCCCACAAACAAATCTGAGCATCATCAGAACCACTAAGCAAATGCCCTTGTTTAAACTTACTCCAAGACAAACCATAGCCTTCAGTATTATGCCCTCTTAACCTCAAATCAGGGTTACAACTTCCATCAATAGGAGGCTTAGAAGGATGTTTACTATAATCAAACACATAAACCTCAGCACTAACAGTCTTAGTAGCAATGACAAAACTATTCTGAGGCATATACCTAGCTCTATTAACCTCACCATCATGATTAATCTGTTGAATTATCTGAACCTTCCCATTAGCACAACCAAAACCTCCAACTTCAGGACGATCGTCATCGTAATGACGAGCGTCGTTTTCGGAGTCGTCGAGAGGGAGTTGAACTTGAGCGAGCATGAGGTAATTGGGTTCATTTTCGGAAGTGTGGGTCCCGAGGATGAGTTTTTGGACGGAGTAGTCTTTGCCGGTGGGTTCAGTGCGATCTGGAAGCCATTCGACGGTGAGAGATGGCCATTCGAGAGCGTGAGTGATGACGAGATCGTAGAGGAAGGGACTGTTTTTCTTCCAGATTTTGTATTCTTCGTTGATTATTCGTTCTTCTATTTCGCCTCTCATTTCTTCCTCTTCTTTCCCCATCCACTTTCAAAACCCTAACGCGATTTTGTTTTGATTTACACTAACCCCTTCTCTATCCCACTTCTTCACTTACGCCTTTCACTTTTCCATATATTTATTAATTAAAATATATTTAATTAGTATATAAAGCTTCACTTACGTCTCCGAGGACTCACCAGAGTTGGGTTATGTCTCAAGGATTCATCAAAAAATTTGGTTCTCACTTTATAATTAAAAGCTTAACTCACGATCTTACGGAAAAATCAACTTCTTCCTAACTGAATCAATCTTTATTGACAAAATTTTTGTTAATTTTATTTGGATCTGTGCCAAAGTAAGACTCAAGCAAAGATGGTATCCATACATTTAATATTTAATTTAATGTCATGCTTATTCCTTCTAATTTTATTTTTTTATAAATCAAACTTAAGTACACTGTCACTATTATAAGCGGAAATTCATCTTTTAGATTGATTCAATAAATGATGTATGTGGTATATATTACAACATACATCATTTATTGAATAAATTTAAAATGTGGATTTTTGCTAATAATAATGACCCAAGGGTGTATATGTATGCCTTACACATTAAGATACATGGTTTCCTATTTGTAAAATCCATGGACTAAGACCCCTCTAAACTTCCCAATTTCCTCACACCATCTCACATTCTCACTCTCCTCATCACTCTCTCCCCCTATGAATCTCCTTCTTTTTCTTTTTTTTAGTCTTTATTTGGTGTAAAAAGAGGTCAATCTTTGGGTAAAAAGATGATTGGTGAGCATCCTTCTTGGGATAAAAAGAAGCAAATTTAGCAGATTTAGTTTTACCCCGTGAAGGTTGGTTTTCTTGTGGATTTCTTTTAGTTTTACCACAGGAAGGTAAGTTTTCTTGTGGTTTTTTTTTCCCCCGCAGATTTAGTTTTACCCCTTTGTAAATGTAATAAGAATTATATTAATAAAATGATATTTTATATCTATTATTTTTGTTCCTTTATTTTTGTTAATTTTTGCATTTATTTTATGATTGCATATTGAATAAATAAATTTGAATAAAGACTAATTAAACTCAACGTGAATTCGAATAAAAATTGCGTATTAAATAAATTCGAATAAAATTACGTATTAATCAAATCAATTTAACACACGCAGGTGCTGATTGTTGTGTGAGTTAACTAACACATATATGTACTCTTGTGTAACTTAAGGCACACTGCGAGAGTTAACTAAGGCACCATTAACACTTGCGTTAGTTAACTCACGCATGAGTATTTTGGTCATTTTGGTTGGGTGGGAGCAAAATTTGTTGGGAGAAGAGCAGAATTCCTAATTTATTTGTTGTTTTTGATTTGGTCTCCTAACTCTAAATTTTTTCTATTCGGGCCCTTAAATATGTTCCGTCAGTCAAACTGATACATTCCGTTAATTTTTTAATGTCTAATATTTCATATGTGACTTCAGAAATTATATTGCAAGTTCGTTGTATGTAACAGTAATCCACCAACACCTAATTTGTTTCACTTTTCATCATCTTCCCTCTTCTTTCTTCCTCGTCAACTACAACACCTATTTTTTTTAAAAAGAATATCAATTTACGTTGATTTTGGTGCCAGTCTCGAACTGTGTACCTCAGAGGTGAAGTATGTTATGAGATAAAAAATATCTTAATTTCTAATAAAACCATAAATTTAAACCAACTTCTTGTGAATAAAGAATATTTTATAAAACTACAGCCATTGTGAAGCCTTATATTTGTTTTTAAAGAGTTAATTTATATGTCTTTTTACTATTTATTCGTTATACTTTTTTCTGGGTAACCATGATATAGGTTCACAAACTCCACCATCGTTAGAGATGACTAATCTTCGTCAGGTATTGGTGGGGCACAAAAGGTGGGTTCTTCCCTTTCAATCAATTGTTTTCCCTCGTACGCATGAGCTACGAAACAAACTCATGACCACATGTTTAAAGGGACCTAAAACTCGACCACCACAAAAAAAAGGACCCAAAACTCTCACTACTTGGACTAACTCATTACTGATTTTGTTACACTTTTTATTCTTGCATTGAACATTCATCTCACTATTTAAATTTATTTTTACAATATTATTGTAATTGTAAATTTAAATAAATTCAATTTAATATACTTTTACACATGTATTCGTGCACACAAACTTATTTAACATCTGACCCGGGCAACGTCGTGCTCTAAACTAGTACCTTGTACAATTTCAATTGGTTTGCCTCATCTCTTATTTGAGCTTCTTCCCCTCTTCAAACATTTTCATTATCATATACAAATCTTTATATAGGTTTACTATAAAATAAAAGAAGAAAACAAAAAATATAAATCAGTAAACAAAACCTAATAAAAAACGAAAAATAAAAGAATGCAGAGATAAATCATCAAAATTGAAGAAACAACTACCAAAAAAAAATCAGCACATACCAAAATCCACATAGAGATCTCTGACGCAATTGAGAGAAATAACAAAGATAAAAAGGTATTGTTTTAATAGTGAAACTCCATTCAAACAACAACGATAATTAAAATACACACGAAATGTTTTCTTACAAATCGATTAACCCTAAAATGTTTGTGATTTCAAACCTTCCTCAAAATTGGTTCTTATCTTCTGATGCTAAAACAACAGTAATCATCACATTTCATTATGATTCCGAGTCTAAATGTTTATGCAATAAACTGTTGCGTAGTAATCTAAAGTTGAATATGTTTTTTTGTAGATACTAAGATCCATTGCAAATGTGCCTAGTGATGTTAAGGGTTGGTTGTTTTTTTTATTACACTCCCTTTGTTAAAAATACTAGCGTTACATTCTCGTAATGGTTAGTTGTTTTTATTTAACTTTTACTTTAACAAATTCAAAAGTTTCTTTTTAGTTTAATGCGACGTATGTTTATATTTAGTGGTATCTTGTGAAAGAAGAAAGATTTTGCATAATTAATATATTTCATTTTAGCATGTTAAAAACAAAACACAACATTAATTACGTCTTGTAATATGTGCGAAAAATACAAAACAATTTATAATAAAATAGAGGAAACAGTATGATCTCCTGAAAAAATATTTTAACTAATATAACATGACCATTGAGTTAGAATAGTCAACTTTGGATGTCTTAAAATAAATAAACGTGTCTTCACCCAAAACAAAAAGGAAAGTAAAGTACTCCAAATCCAAATCCAAATCCATCCTCCTTCTTCCACATCTTTCTCCTTCCAAATCTCATCTCAACAAACAATAATAAATTAATTCCAAATCCCTAACTTCAATTCAATTCAATTCAAATCCATTATCTCTGAATCAAGAACAATGGATCTAGCTCCTGAAGAACTTCAATTCCTCAACATCCCTAACATCTTAAAAGAATCAATTTCAATCCCAAAAATTTCCCCTAAAACCTTCTACTTAATTACCCTAACCCTAATTTTCCCTCTTTCTTTTGCAATCTTAGCTCATTCCCTTTTCACACACCCCTTAATTTCTAAGCTTCAATCTCCTTTCACTGGTCCTGCACAAACCTCTCATGTTTGGACTCTTCTCCTCATCATTCAGTTTTTCTACCTCCTTTTCCTCTTCGCTTTCTCTCTCCTCTCCACCGCTGCCGTCGTTTTCACCGTCGCTTCTCTTTACACCTCAAAGCCGGTGTCTTTTTCAAACACCATTTCAGCAATTCCTAAAGTTTTCAAGCGTTTGTTCATTACTTTCTTATGGGTCACTCTACTTATGATTTGTTACAATTTCGTCTTTGTTCTTTGTTTGGTTCTGATGGTTGTAGCAGTTGATACTGACAACTCGGTTTTGTTGTTTTTCTCTGTTGTTTTGATTTTCGTTTTGTTTCTTGTTGTTCATGTTTATATAACTGCTTTGTGGCATTTGGCTAGTGTTGTGTCGGTGCTTGAACCTCTTTATGGTTTTGCTGCTATGAAGAAGAGTTATGAGTTGTTGAAGGGTAGGGTTAGATATGCTGCGCTTTTGGTTTGTGGGTATTTGCTTATTTGCGCGGTTATTAGTGGGATGTTTAGCGTGGTTGTGGTACATGGTGGTGATGGCTATGGTGTATTTTCTAGGATTGTCATTGGTGGGTTCTTGGTTGGTGTTCTTGTCATTGTGAATTTGGTTGGGTTGTTGGTGCAGAGTGTGTTTTACTATGTTTGCAAGAGTTACCATCATCAAGAGATTGATAAGAGTGCTTTGCATGATCATCTTGGTGGCTACCTTGGAGAATACGTGCCTCTTAAGAGCAGCATTCAAATGGAAAATTTGGATATATGATTGTGGGATGAGACAATTAACCCAAGTGGGTTTGATTTGTAAGTTTATTTTTCTTACTTATGATGATGTAATGAAATTGTGTAAAACGGTCGGGAATGAAAGACTAATGATAGGATTGTATGTTTGTTGAATTTTCAATACTTGCATGTGTAGTGTTTCAGTTTTTTCCACATTAATGCGGTGTATCGACCAATGCTTGTTTAGCAGTTGTAGCTCATTATTTTCTTTCCTCATAAATGCATTCCGATATCATGGCTGTGTCCATATGTTATCCATTCATTGAATAGAATAGATGGTTCCCTAGATTGACACACAATTATATGACTTTGGTAGCTTTTTTCTTTCCCTTATTGATAACCGAGGTTCAACATTGCTTGTGCAAGCTAATTGGGTTTACAGGGATTAGTTACAATCACAACTAGACCTTTTTGTCAAATTTTTGCTTTCATGTGATGCTCTGCAAGTTAATCACTTTGATGGTTACCCTCTCAAGGAAGAAGAGGCCCACAAAGTTGAGTGTAATCAGAGTTTAGTCTTTAAAGCAAAGGCTCTCAAGACTTTTGTGAAAGGGAAGCTCTATCAAACTGAGGGTGAGATTCAGATGAAACAGCTTGTTCTTGGTTTTTCTTCTCTTATTACTTTCGATAACATAAATATTCATTTGTAACACATTGTGGTGGTATAGATCCTTTTTGGAGTCTGGTCCTATTAATCCTTTTCATCTGTAACATAACACCATGTCTTCAATCCTCATTTACTCTGATCATGCAAAACTGAAATGGACAAAAATTAACTCGAAAGTTTAGTAACTATCTCATTCAGGCTGTTTATTATTGCTAGTGAGAAGAGTTCTATAATATTCATAATCTTGGTTGAACTATGCTTTCTTTATCATATTCATTTAAATTATAGTAGATAGAAGCTCTATTGCAATCATTTTGTGGAAAGGGTGTGTATACAACTAGTTTCAATTTGATTGTTTGATTCTCCCACCTTAATCCACCATTTTCATAAATGAGTTCAGAACCTCAAATGGGAACTAGTCAAAAACCAAAACCATTATGCCCTGAGCTGCATTTGAGTTATCATTGATGTTCTCCCTTGGTAACTGTTTTTGGGATTAGACAGGTTCCCTAAGGAATACCGAGTTTATATCTAATTATTGTTGCTTAGGGTCCGTTTGATGGTCAGAATAGGATAGAGGTAAGATATGATATAAAACTGGATAAAGATAGAATATGATAAGGACATGATAAACATTAATCTTATCATGTGTTTGATGCGCACATGATAACAAACATGATATCATTATAATTAAATGAAAAAATTTCTCTCATAATTAATTAAATATTGTAAAAAGGACATGTTATTAATTATAATATAAAATACATGCTATCATTACTTTAAAAATGACAGGATATTAAGATAATAAAGAAAATACATGCTATCATTATTTTAAAAATGACAATATTTTAAAAATGGTAGGATATCAAGATAATAAATAAAGAATGACCTTCTAATCCCATCAGGATAATTTCTAACCCAGCCTATACTTAGGATAGAAATTACAAAGGAAAGTCAGGATAGGATAGGAAAATGGTTTATTTTATCCTATCCCTTCGGTGCATCAAACATGGGATTTAAACAAGTATCATATCCTGTCTCCCTATCCTGACCATCAAACGAACCCTTATAGTCATCCAAATGTAACTGAAAGCACCGCAAACACCGCAAAGTGCATAGAATTTGAAGCAGTTTGCTTTGGGCTAATCCTAAAGCAAAAATTGTTTTTAGCCGTCTAAACTCCACTGAATCAGTTGCAATGTGGATAATTATCATGGGTTGGTTGGTTCTCCACTGGGATCAGTTATACATGTCTAGACATAAACTCGATGATGAAATCAATTCATAGCAAGATCAATTTTATCATCACAAAATCAAACACACACTTAGTAGTTTCATGTGTATATATATTTATATGTAACTTGTTTCGGCATACTCGTCTTATTCACTTGAGTGCTACCTGTCAGTCCCCTTTTAGTCCAGAACTCTACCTAGAAAGTTTCTTGGATGTTTTGGAATGGTATAAAATGTTGGGTAGTTACTTCTATGCTTGACCCATTTGAGATGCTTCAATCTTTTTTGCAAACCGACTATTGACAATCTGGCAGCTTTATACCTTCTATGCTAATGCTATGCTGCATTACTGTTGTGATTCTGTCCTCAAAGTTTTTTAATTGTTGCTTACCATTATGGATGAGTGAAGGTACCACAAATAAACAAGATTGTGAATATAATATAATATAATAATAATAATAATAATAATAATAATTTTTCATTGCATTCAAATTGTATCAACAGATATTTATATGTATTTGTATTTGAAATTTTGTTTTAAAGAGCATTGCGGCGAGAAATAACATTAAAAAGAAGAGTGTTGCGGGTATAATTTTGCACTTCTATGCATATCAAGTGACTCTTTGAGGATGTATTTGTACATTTTTACCACCCGCTTCTTTCACTAATAAATGCTCTATCCGTTCCGTTCTTAAAAAAAAAAAATACCCCATCCATTTAATGATATTTTTTTGAAATGTTATTTCAAATATAACCTTACTATTACAATTTTTATCCACTTCCATGGTGAATATATTATTTTACATATCACCAAAAAAAAAATTATTTTACAAGTATAAAAGAATTTTGAGCAGTCAGTAATACTCGGTATACCTTTTTGTTTACAATTTAATATATTTTTAAACTTTTTACTTTCTGTCGTCAACAAAAAACAAAACTGTGACTTTCTTGTATAATTAGGACCGAGAAAATTTTGAAAACAACTCTGCAAATTTGATTTTTGTTAACCTATGATTCCTAACTAGTAAATACAAAATATGCGGACGTGAAAAGAAAAATGACAAAATTGAAAAAGAATTCCGTTGCCGGGACTTGAACCCGGGTCTCTCGGGTGAGAGCCGAGTATCCTGACCAACTAGACTACAACGGATTGATGTTCACGAACTAATATGATTGGTATTTAAAGAATAAATCTGACCATTTTCATTCAATTGATTTGATTTGATGTTAACATAACAACCCCTTTCTTTTTTGATAGTAATAATTAAGCTAACTTTGATCAAAATTGCGAGATTCACTGAGAACATCATCTTCTATTCTCAATTTCACCAGTTTTGCAGTTCTAACTTGACTGCACTGCCACTGAAACACAGGTACACCAAATCTATATGCAGTATCTTTTTCATGCATGCTTGTACAATATAAATATTTGGTCACACACAGATTTAGAGAAAAATAATAGAATTAAATAATGTGTATTTTAAAATAATTAAATGTATTTTGCTGTGTGCGCGCACATATTTTGTATCCAAATGATTTTGACCATATAAGTATTTTTGTCGTGATTGTGCCCAAATATTGAGTAACTGCGTAATGTGGTTAGAATCTGTTTCTGTATAGTTCCTATCAGGTTGCATGAAAAATCTTGAATCATGGTTTGAGTATGGTTGTGGAATCAGAATGTGGTTTTAGAATGGGGAAATGGTAATGTGTGTTTTTTGGTTCTTATGAGTTTTACTAGAAAAAGTTGCCAGAAGTTTCAAGGATAGAATTCTCTGATGCAGAGACAATTTATGGGATCTTTTCCTTCTTGCTTTATTGGTGTTTAGGTCATAAATTGTTTGACTGTTTTCTCAAACTAATTTGTGGATTAGAGAGTTGCTTGTTGAGTTGTTTCCATTTCTTTCATGTAGTTTTTTTTTTTATTGTTCTAATGCTTTACATATCTATTTTACACATGACCTTTACTTGAATGCTTTCCCAGTTTTACTTTGTCACCATTTTGAAATTTTCCTTTTCCTTTTTCCTCATGGTTATACTAACCATTTTGATCAATAGTTTAAATTGTTGGAGATTTTGAAACTGAAGTTTAGACTTCTCCGCTTGTCTTTTCGCTTATGTTGGAGATATTGCTTAACGAAAGGTTTTATTGAATATCTTTATTAAAGGATCTATGAATTGTTAGGAAAAAATATATTTTTACCCAACTAATAATATATTTTCTTTATTAGGGTTGGTTTCTTCTTTAATGGCTGCTTCATCTTCACTTTTCTCCTGCTCAATGCACATGGAGTTGTTTTCTCCGAAGATATCAAAATGCCCTATAGATTTTGTATGCTGTCATAGCAAAATCTCCTATATGGAACCTAGTTATATAAAATCAACATGCTATCCTATTTCTAGATTTTTATGCGCAAACAATCTGTCTAAATTTGAACAAGTGAAAAAATCCTGGCAAAGAGATGGAATCCATTGCTTTTCAGAGGGGCAGAAATTTCAACTCGATGATGTTATTGAAGCTCAACAGTTTGATACAGATATTCTCAACGCCATTTTTAAAGTTGCGCGAGATATGGAGAGTATTGAGAGAAACTCTGCTGAAAGCCAGATTTTAAAGGGTTATCTTATGTCTACCTTATTTTATGAGCCCTCTACTAGAACTAGACTTTCATTTGAGTCTGCTATGAGAAGACTGGGTGGTCAAGTTTTAACAACTGAAAATGCTAGAGAATTTTCGTCTGCGGCTAAAGGAGAGACGCTTGAAGGTTTTCATTGAATTCCTTCTATTTCCTTTAATTTCAAGTTTGATGTGGATTTCTTTCTTTAAAGATTCTCATGGTGTGTTTGCTTGCAGATACAATAAGAACAGTTGAGGGTTACTCTGACTTAATTGTGCTTCGACACTTTGAAAGTGGTGCTGCCAGAAAAGCTGCAACTATAGCTGGTGTTCCGATAGTTAATGCAGGGGATGGTCCTGGACAACATCCGACCCAGGTATGCGCGTTTCCATGCTGGATTCTATTGCAACCGAAGTTCCTGCATTTTGGGGAAATTATCTCTTTATTTTGCTAACTTCCTGAAAAAATTGTACACTAGATTGGATAGGATTGAGATTATTCTGCTAGATGAATCTGATTCAGGCTATCCATCTCTTTGCTAGTCCATTTTTCAATACTTTAAGTTTAACACAAACATTTCTGAAAAAGTATATGTGTTCCAGATTTTGAAAAATTTAAAGGCCACCCAAAATATGATGAAAATTTTAAAAGCATCAAACATGATGAACACCAAGACAGAATCCCTTGAAATGTAAATATGAAAAGACAGAACATTATTTTTTGTTTCTGCCATGCTTGGCCTTTTGCTACCATACACTTTGATAAACTATTAATAATATCCTTATCATTGTTTTCGAGCTTGGTCAAATGTCTGTGTTAATCATAAATAATTATGGGATAAAGGGAATATTCTCATTAGTATAATCCAAAATGCTAGCTTGAACTTGTATCTTTTTCAAGCACTACTCAGGCACTTTTGGATGTCTATACTATTGAGAGAGAGATTGGAAAGCTTGATGGTATTAAAGTTGGGCTTGTTGGAGACCTAGCCAACGGAAGGACGGTTCGATCGCTGGCCTACTTGCTTGCAAAGTACAAGGATGTGAAAATTTATTTTGTCTCTCCCGATGTGGTAAAAATGAAGGTAATGGTTGAACATTTTTTACTCATAGTGTATGTTTGAGATTTATTATTATGCTTAGTATGAGAAAAGAATTGGTAGTTAGAAAAGTAATTTGAGATTAAGTGGCAATCATAATGCATCTGGACAGCCGTAAATATAGATATTTTATCATTTTGAACCTTCCCATTTGTATCACCAAAGCACAACATTGGTATGTCACTATAGATATTTACATTTATAGGATGATATAAAAGACTATTTGACATCAGAAGGAGTGGATTGGGAAGAAAGTTCTGATTTAGTGGAAGTGGCCTCCGAGTGTGACGTGGTTTATCAAACTCGTATTCAAAAAGAACGATTTGGAGAAAGACTCGACCTATATGAAAAAGCAAGAGGCAAGTATATTGTGAATCAGAATATTCTCAGGGCGATGCAAAGTCATGCTGTGGTTATGCACCCTCTTCCAAGACTTGACGAAGTAAGCATTAAATATCAAATGTTGTGACTTGTGCAGGTCTCGCTAGGAGCATAAGTACCGAGTTTATGCAATTTACAACTTTGGTATTGTTTTGATGCAGATCACCGTGGATGTTGATGCTGATCCAAGGGCTGCTTACTTTAGGCAAGCTAAATATGGTTTATATATTCGGATGGCTATTTTGAAACTCTTGCTTGTTGGGTGGTAAACCTGCAATTCATCTTCAAAATGCAAGCAGGATGCTGAAACATCAATTCTACCTCCTTTTGCTTTTGTTTGTCACATCCTTTAATACTTGTCCTTTTTGTTTTTCATTATACTCTCTAATCTTATAATAGGTTTTACAATGAGAAAGAGGAGAACCAGCAGTTTGTAAAAAGATTTACATTTTATGATCTAGACAGCATGCTACTTACTTTTTTGATATCAATAGTAAGATTGTTTTCAACTTACTAATTACTCTCCATGTGAATTGATTAAGGGGTACTGAAGCAGTTTTAAGCATGAGATCCAGGATTTGAATTTTGATAAATTTGAAATTTGGTCTCTCCAATTTAGTTCCTACTTTAATTTTAATAAATAGTTTTTTTTTTTGAAACACATTTTAAATAGTTAGTCCCTCAAGTATTCACATTTGCAAGTTTAGTCACAGCTGTTAAATTTTTGGTGACTGGGACAATGAAAATGTCATGTGTCCAGCCACACCAGCTTCATCAATGTGTTGGCATCCAACTTGGCATTAGGGTTTTTTAGATTATTCAATTATATCAAGAAAATTGAAAGCTAAATTAATTAGTCAATACCTAACACACCCTTCTCCCCACCAATACTACCCGTTGCCACCACATTTCACTTGTGAGCTCAGCAACACACCTACCACATCTTACCAGCATTTTTTTTAATGTTGCACACGTGACCAGAACTAAAGTTGAAATATAAAATATTTATAGGAAAAAAAGTTCTGCTAAAACATATTTTTGATCCATATAGATATATAATCTTTTGATTTTAGTCCCTTTGTGCATTTTACGTACGTCTAACATATTTTAACAGTGAAGATCAAATTTGATGACAATAAACATATAATGACCATTTTTTTAGAAAGTTTTTAGAGAGGTTGAATAACAAAAAGTCGTATATTTACGTGGATTATAAATTTATTTAACCCTACATTATAGACATGCATGATGCTATAAAATATGAGTTTCTTTTTCTTGTATGTTCAATGTATTATTTTTGACGAAATTTCTCGTCTCCGAAATTGTACATTAGAATAGGATTTATCTGGATGTGTACTTTCGGATGGAAATATACACTTATGGAGAGGGCTTTATTCTATCGGTAGTCATTGATAAAGTAGTCAATCACGGTCGCACGTGGCGTACTGACGAGTAGGCGACGAACTACTAGGGTTGTCATCATAGCATTGTAGTTTCAAATAACGGCCGCGTCGGCTACTATAGCGGAATTCAGAGCGGTAGCAGATCCAAATCCGCTATTTCATTTTAATGGGAAAATACAAAAGGGCTCCCCAAATTTTTAAAAAAAATCAAGGGCATTTTTTAGATCTCCTATCAACGCTAAAATATTTCAAAACTTTCTCTCTTCTCCCATCTTCTGGGCCATGAAAACACAACAAAGCACCGTCGCGATCTCCTCTTTTCAATTTCGTTTGTTCCTCCTCTGATCTCTTTTTTCTTTTCCTCTGTTCGTTTTTTCTCTTCTTCCTCTTGCTCCATCTTCTCCTCTTTTGTTTCTTTTCTTTGTTCCTCTCTACAAAAACGGTGCATACTTTTGATGTGATTGCCATAATACTTTGCAACGTCTTAGACTCAAATTGAAAACTTATGGTTCAGCTTATCAACCGGGAATCTGATAAATGTTTACCTTTATTGCTTATTTAGGCCATATGGTTTCGTTTAGTTTATGTATTTTTGAGCATTTAGTCCTCTGTTAGACTCTTTGTTGTTTATTTGGCCTTTTCTATATGGTAAAGTTTTAAAGCTTCGCTTTCCAATATTATTATTTTTCAACAAATATGTGTGATAATTATTAAATGAGTTTTTTTTTTATCATGTGCAAATTTGCACATGTTAAAAAGTTTAAAATTGTAATTTTGTATTGGAACTTGAACTTTTTAAATTAAATATCTAATTTTTTAATAAATGATTGTTGTTTTTCAAGAAAAAGTTGTTACTTTTAGTTTCTTTAACATGTGCAATATTTCACATGTTAGACAAACCCTTATTAAATTGATCATTTAAGAGAATTTAAAATATCGATAATATCAGCAAAAACAAGAATATCAATACTAACATATTATAAAAAGGAAAATAGTAATTTGTGTCCTCAAGAGCACATGTTAAAGAACTTATTATAGAAATATACGTATCAAAAGTCGTGCATTTGACTTCTTTAAATTTAAAATATTATGTTTTCCGATGCGAAGTTGTTTTTTTTTTTTGGGTTTTTTGACATGTGCA
>Ga0228711_1003489_pt1 | contig 24425 bp, 23 predicted proteins | sample MedpolnodulmetaG_2_FD_177996 | JGI IMG/M metagenome (GOLD analysis project Ga0228711, IMG submission 177996) | Root nodule microbial communities from Medicago polymorpha collected in Santa Monica, California, United States - brown nodules | ecosystem: Host-associated > Plants > Roots > Nodule... | reverse complement strand
CCTTGTCATAAAAAAAAAAAAAAAATCGCCAACATAACATTTTTGTATAGATAACAGTCAATACTAAAGTTTGTCTGTATCAAAGTGGCTAACAACTTTTGGAGTTAGGTTTTTTTTTTACCAAGTCAGGGTGCAATCTGACTTCGACGTACACATCAAGAAAGCATAATGATTGTTTGTCCTAAAAATGTAATATTGTTAGAAATTGTGGTGAATAAAATTATTGATACTGCACATTAAAAAACAATCATGATGCCTAGCCAATGTGTCACCTTTTTGTTAGATTAAATCGCAAAATGTAATATTGTTACAAATTGTGGTGAATAAAATTGTTGTCGTGAGTTTAATTCGAAAAAAATCTACCGTAAATTATTAGTTTTAAAATCTATTATTAAAAATAATAACAATCACATAAATAATTTGAAATCCTTCAAGAACATATATGAAAGAAATTTCATATAAGTCCTTGTTTGATCTACACATATTAGGTCATATACATATATAAGATTGTTCACTCTTTAGAATTCTACAAATCAGCTAAGAAACAAATAAATAATATAAAAGAAAATTATTGAATACATAATCATATCATTAACTCTTTAAAAGAAACAATACACATCTATAGTCATTCCAAAACTTCTAGCAATTTTTTTAGTTTACATCCATTATTTAATAATCATTGAATAATGAAGAGATATACGAGAGAGGATGAGAGAGTAGTACCGAATGATAAGGAAGAAGAAGATCGATTTCAACTCAAATGCAATTGACCTTACTGCAAGCTGCGGTTGTCAACGGCAGAAGGTTTAACGTCGAAACAAGGATCATATAGGCGAGGCCATTGACGGTGTCAATACAGGTGTTAATAGAGACACAAAAGAATTCACCAATTGAAGAAGTTGCAGTAGAGATGCACGATCCAAATATTACAGGATTTGCGGAGAGTGAGCACAGAAGGGGAGGGCGAAGAGGACCCAGAAGAAAGAGAGGATTGTGACTAATGAAAGAAGAAGATAAATACCTTTTTTAGAAGGGAAAAAAAAGAGATGATAGAGTTTGGAGGTTTTGGTGAGTTCATGAGAAAGAAAGGGGGTTAGGATTCATCAGTGAAGAAGAAAGAGATATGTTTTAGTGCATGAATAACATTTAACTTGTTGCATGTAATTCTCTCGATACTTGGTTTATTACATCGATATCAATTTGGTTGTTGCATGTATTCCTCATGACATTTGAGTTATTGCATGAGTAACACTTGGTTGTGCATCTGTTCTTCTTGACACTTGACTTGTTGCATGTATTCCTCATGAATCATGACACTTGGTTTAATGCATGTGTAACACTTGGCTTGCTACATGTACATTTATTCCTCATAATTCTTGCCATTTGATTTATTATATGGGTAACACTTAACTTGCTACATGTATTCCTCTTGACATTTGCCTTGTTGCATGTATTTCTCATAAACCATGACACTGGTTTATTGCATGGGTAACACTTGACTTGCTACATGTATTCATCTTGACACACTTACTGCAGGTATTCCTCATGATTCATAACACTTGGTTTATTGCATGGGTAACACTTGGCTTGGTGTATATATTCCTCTTGACATTTGGCCTATTGCATGTATTTCTCATGAGCCATGTCACTTGGTTCATTGCATTGGTAACACCTGGATTGTTGCATGCATAACTCTTGACACCTGTGATGCATTTTAGACGGCCAGCAATACAAATGACAGGGTCTTTTTGCCAAAGGACAAAGAAAAGTAGGGTTGTCATTTTGTCATTTTAAAATTATACATCTTGGCACCTAACAAAGGGCATTTCAGTAAAAAAAAAAAGTGGCCCCATCTTGGGTTGGTGGTGGAGCTACGATTTTTTTGTATTCACTTTTCTCTATTGTTCGCTCATTCCAAAATCAATTTTTTTCACTATCGTTGATTTTCAACTTTTCAGATAATAAATAAGTTATATTTTACATCGAACATGTTATTTTACCACTTCTTTATAAAATTATTATGAAGAAAAAATAATTTAAATTTGTAATTTGAATATTTAAAAAACGAACTAAATTAAATCATATTAAAATGGATTTGATCAAATATTTTAATGTAATTATCCAAAAGCGAACTAAACGTCTGTGATCAAAATTATCCAAGTCACATTTCAAACACTTATTAAAACTTCGATAAAAAGCTTACAAGTTTAGTTCAACTGACAAAAATATTGAAATTGTTAGTTCGAATGTCGTAACTGGAGTTCATACTTCAACACCTCCATTTATGTGTGTGAGTTTCAATGATAATTTGTCATTTCGTATATTAAAAAAAAATTGGAAAATAAAACTTTGAGTTGATTTATTTAATTTTTAGATAGATTAGATAGCTTTCCATCAAATATCAATCGGTCAAAAAAAAAAAATGCATTCCACATCAAACACAATCTTTGGGTTAGATTTGAAAACCTCCCTACCTCGAAAACACAATTGTGAGGTGTCAAGTCTAATCGCATTGCATGTTTCTATGATAGTCTTTTAGATGAATCATTACTTAAACCCTCTCCCTATTCTTTGCTTGTGCTGGTAAATAACAAAATTATTAAAATACCAACAAAAGCTTCATTTGAAGTTTCTAGTCAATGGCTTCGTTGAAGGATGGTAGAGATTCAGTATCTGGAGATGTTGAAATTGCCCTAGCGACAAAGAAGAAGAAACGTGGAAGAGAGAGTAATGCGAAGAAGAAGGAAGCTTTAGAGAATGATGAAGAAACTGTTAAAGGTTCTTCTTCTGCTGATCCAAGAAAAAAACGTGGTAGAAAGAAAAAACTGAAGAAGGAAGAAGTAGTGAAGAAGAAGGAAAATCGAGTTAGGGAAAGGAAGATAGTTTCTGATGAAAAACATTGTGCCAAAGAGAAGAAAAAGGAAAACCGTGGTAGGAAAAGAAAGATAATTTTTAGTTCTGAAGCTGTGAAAGAGGTGGAAAATGATGGTTTTGTGAAGAAGGAGAAGAAGGACAATAATGCTGGAAAAATGAAACTTGATTGCATGCATAAGGTGACATCACTTGATCTCTTTGCTCTTTCAAGTTATTGTTATGCATGTTATTAATAAGGTACCCTCAAAGATGTTATTACTATGAAACTTGATTGCATGCATGTCCTTTGTGTTGTGGCAAATGCAATAACAAAGCTTGTTTGCATTCATGTGATTAACTAAATGAAAAATTGTTTGCATGCATGTCCTTTGTCTGTGTTCTCCATTTGATTTGAAATGTGATTCAAAATCTTATTTACTACAGGAGACTAAGAACAAGACAGAAACCAAGAAGGATCATGACATTGAGTTCTCCAAGTATATGCTTAAATACCTTCTTCCATATTTAAGAGAATTAGATCTAGAACAAATGGCTGAGAAGGAGATAGAAGCCAATATACAAGGTATATTTTCCTCCAAGACTCTCTCTTCTTGCATTATTTTTTTTTCTCTGCCTATGCTTTATAGGTTAGCTTTATAGTTGACCTATGCATTATGAACACTAATCGGATTAGGCGTTTCTCGGTGTCGGACACACATTGACATGACACCAACACATATGACTACAGTGAAATACGTGATTTTCTTAAATTATTTGCGGTGTCGATTGTGTTTGGTGTCCGTATCTGTATCCGTGCTTCATAGTAGTTGACTCTTTATTTTAGAATTAATTATATATACATTTTTTTCTTCTTTCTTTTGGATTACATTGTTCTCACTACTTTTATTGCATGCTCTTTTTGATTAAGTTTGTACTTCATCTCATCCATGTTTTTGGGATGAACATTACAGGGCTCTCACACTCTGATGAGCTAAAAATAGATGTAGCAGATTGCTCTAAAGACGAGTGTGCATACTGGTATGGACTTATAATTTGGCATATAATTTTTTGTTTTCTTAGCTATTGTTATATTTCTATACTCTTGTTAACTTAACACTTCTCTTTGTAGTGACAACTGCCAAACCTTAATATTTGACTTCCACAGAAGCTGTACAAAATGCTCTTTTGACCTTTGTCTCCGCTGTTGCTCTGAGCTTCGTCGTGGGGAGCTTCTAGGTGGTGCAGATCCAGTTGAGTTTGAGGTTATCAACCAAGGGCAAGATTATCTGCATGGTGGAAATGAAGAGATAACAATAACCATAGAAATTGAATCTCATGCTGCCACCCAGCCTGAATGGTCAAAATCTGGGTGGCATGCAGGACGCGATGGTAGTATTCGCTGTCCAAAAGCCAATAATGAATGTGATCATGGTTTCCTTGAGTTGAGAAGAATGTTTCCGCCAAATTGCATCTCTGAGTTGGTGTGTAAAGCAGAACAACTTAAAGAAACCAGTGAACTTGATGATAAAGAGGAGACTCTTGATAATGGTTGCTCTTGTTTGAAGCCTGTTAAGAAGAAAGATGATATACCGAATGATCCAGGGAAGGTGGCTTTTCGTGAAGATTCCGGTGAAAACTTTTTATATTGTCCTAGGGCTAAAGATCTACAAAATCATGAGAAGGATTTAAGACATTTTCAATGGCACTGGAGAAAAGGGGAGCCTGTAATTGTCAGCAATGTACTTGAATCAAGCACATCTGGTATAAGCTGGGAACCGCTTGTCATGTGGCATGCATTTCATCAGATAAGTGATACCAATCACAATTCAGTTTCGGATGTGAAGGCAATTGATTGCTTAACTTGGTGCCAGGTTTGTATCATTTCTTAATCCTGAGCTTCTCAAATGACTGATTAGTTTTACTAATTTGTTACTACTATACTTGTCATGTTCATTTGTTGCTGATAATTTCTGAATTTTTATTTGAGTTGTTGATTAAATGCAGGGATATATTAGTGTCCACGATTTCTTTACCGGGTACACAAATGGTCGCAAGGATAAGCTCGATTGGCCTCAGCTATTGAAATTGAATGATCAGCCTCCTAATTTGTTTGAGAAAAGTTTGCCACGCCATTGTGCTGAGCTCATATCTTCCCTGCCGTATAAAGAATATACGGATCCTTTCAAAGCTGGTCTTAACCTTGCTTTGAAGCTGCCTAATAATGTTCATATGGGACTTGGAACATATTTTGCTTATGGATTTGCTGAGGAGCTCGGGCGGGGTGATTCTGTGGCTAAGCTCCATTATGATATGTCTGATGTAGTATGTTTTAATTCTGTCTTTCCTGGACTGTGTTTTCTAGAATGTGTCATAAATCTTTTGATGCTTATATTGTTATTTCTATGTGAGTATCATATTGAAAGGTGCAGATTTTGTAGGATGTGTGCAATGTCTTTGTAGTCAATTGCAATATGAGCCGATAGTTATGAGGTTCCAAGTACATGTCTTAATTTTTTGGTTGTCGATGTCTTTGAAAACACTCATTTGATTACATATTTTTATTTTATGTGTAATTTACCTTGGTGTTTTGGTAATTGATAGTGATAATTTGAAAAGAAAAAAAAAGTAAATATTCTTTTTATGATAAGTTGTATCATTAGACATGATATTTTTTGGACTTGAAGCATGAATGATGACTTCGGATTTGAAAAAAAGTATTCTCTTGTTTTCCATCAGATGAACTGTCTTCCCTGATTAATTCTTTGTTTGTGCTTTATATTTTTTTATTTGTGTCTGAGTGCATACTCTATTATGTGGAGAATGACATGTTGTTTTGTTCCTTTATAATTTGGCTTTTTAGGTAAATGTATTGACTCATATTGCTAAAGTGGAACTCGAATCTGTGAGTATTGCTGCAATTAAGAAATTGAAAGAAAAGCACCTTGAGCAAGACAAGAGTGAGTTACTTGATAATCCGTCTTCTCCTGTAATTGCTTCAGATGAGCAATATAGTGTTCGAGTCGTGGAAAATGAAAGTGGACCAGTCATGGAAAATGGAAGTGGATTACGTGATACGAAGGTGGTTGAGTCAGTTCATCAAGAAAATAGTTTAGATGGTGCTCTCTGGGATATTTTTCGGAGAGAGGATGTACCTAAATTGAAGGAATATCTGAAGAAGCATTTCAGAGAGTTCAGGCATATCTATTGCTCTCCTTTAAAGAAGGTAAAGTCGATATGCGAATAAGAGATCTCAATTATATGTTTATATTTTCCTTCATTTTCTCTTGTTTTCTCAGCTAGGCATAACTAAAATCTGGTGGGTTCGCTAATTATAAATGTGTGTATCTTCTTGAATGACATATCCCTTGGTAATGTAGGTTTTTCACCCCATCCATGATCAGACCTTTTATCTCACTAACAATCATAAGAAGAGGCTTAAGGAGGAGTATGGTTAGTAGTGTTTATAATTTTTCGTACGTTGTTTGGTTTGTCGAGTGTTGGTCCATAAGACTTGTACCATTTTGTCAACAATTCAACATTGTCTTGTAGGAATTGAGCCTTGGAGTTTTGTTCAGAAGCTAGGAGATGCTGTTTTCATTCCAGCTGGTTGTCCCCACCAAGTCAGAAATCTGAAGGTAAATTTTACGCACATGGCGGATTTGGTTTATCTTCAATAAAGGTGTAACTTTTCCTTAAGGGTTTTAGTTAAGAAGAAAAAGAGAGAATAAATCTAACTATGGTTAAATATGATAGCTAAATTACTTGATAACTAACTATTATGCTGCCAAGTTCTTAAAAGTTTGAGACCGTCCTAATAGTTGTATACTTGTATACTTCCATAATCTCATTTAAACATTCCTAAGGGAGGCGGTCGGGAAAATGGATTCCCATGAAAGTGGATGTAGAGTTTGGATTGAGCTTAACATCAATCCATATCATTTGGACATCTAGACTGTGACTCGAATGGCGTGATAATTGGTAGCCCAATGGATAGGATAGGTTCTGATATCTTAGTATTTGGGTTGGTCATAACTCAAAAACAATGAATCTGTTAAGTTAATGTTTTTAGTGCATCTTGGATCTTTTTGGAGACTGCATATGTTTTTATACAATATCAGCGTGCCGATTTGAACCTACAACTGCTTACAAATTACCCAAGTCATTTACCACTAGCTCATCACTTTTATGTCTTGAGTGCTTTTCTTTCTAGATAATGCTTGAAAAGTTTGTATGAATGTCAATGATATGTTTGTTGCAGTCATGCACCAAGGTTGCACTTGATTTTGTCTCTCCTGAAAATGTTGGCGAGTGCTTGCGTTTTACAGAGGAAATCCGTAAACTTCCAGTAAATCACTGTTCCACAGAAGACAAATTGGAGGTATGCCTGACTACTTTTTCTGGATTTGATTCTGACATATACTCTTATCAATTAATTTTAGATATTGCATCTTTTATTTTGTTATCAGCTTCTCTATATAATTTGATTATAGCTTCATAGCAGTTTCAGAATCCGGGATTGACCTACCAAACTAATTTCCTGATAGGGAGTTTTCAGTATGCTACACCTATTGTTGGCACTTTCATGCTGCATTTGTCGAAATCGTTATACATTTATTGGTTGAAATGGTTCGAGCATATTATTCACATTTCGATATTTTCTTGAATTAAACATATTTTACCATCTAGATTCTAGACTCTGCAAGGTGCTATATAGTCCACTCTAGTAATTGTAATGTAACGTCAATTACTGAAAATTTGATGGTAATAGGAAAAATAAATTTAGTAGACAATTTATACTTTTAATCGAATTTCTTTGAAAATAAAAAGTATTGGTTTTACTTTTTATATTTTTCTATCTAGTGTACGTATTTCTCTATTTGTTACTAAATCATACCATCATGTCATGTCTATAGATTCTTATTGGTAGTTTGTGTAATGTTTTTCTGGTTTCTGCTTCTTTGGTAACCAACAGGTGAAGAACATGATTATACATGCTATGCTTGATGTGGTAGAAAAGTTGGAGAAAGCAAGGTTAGTGATTGCAAACTTGAAGGCAAAAGGTTATTGATTTGTGATACTTGCAGTTATTGAGTATATCTTGCTCACTTTGTTGGTCAAATACATTGATAATCTTATACTCCCTCCGATCACTATTATAAGCAAAAAATCGCTTTTCAAATTTATTGAATAATTGATGTTGTGATCTAAAAAGTGAACATTTGCTTATAATAGTGATCGTAAGGAGTATAGTATTTGTACTTTAGGCTCACGATTTTGCCTACCATTCAATTTACAGGTCTGAAGAAACCGATGTTCCATCATAATGTATCTGTGAGAGATTGGATCTAGTTGGGAATGTAACTCTTTTTAAGTTGCTTAGTAAGATGTTGTGATCTTCAGTTCTTTGTACTGCAACTGTAGGAAATGTTATGTGATTTGTTCTATCTGTGAGTTATTGAATGACTTCTAATATCACTTGTATACCCAGTGTGCTTAATACTTGTGATGGTTAGGTTTATCGGCAGAAGCTAATATTAGTATAATATATTATGCGTAAGTCACCAAGTGATGTGAACTATATTTAGGGTCCGTTTGGATTGACTTGTTTTTTTTGGCACACGTCAAAGGACCTTCCAACATCTTAATACCCCTAGATTCTAGCCTCATGTTCAACATAAGAGCTTTCATTCATTTCTAAGCTTAACAGGTTCAACCCATACCATGCTAAGCTTGAGGGAAGTTGTTAAACTTGATAAATCAAGTTCAATATTAGTTTACTTGTTCAACAAGTAAACAATTTGATACTAGTTTCATTCACATTTAGCAACATGATTACTATGGTGTATGAATAATAAAAGAGCATAGCTTATGGGAGTTAGTTATTGACCGTTTTTAGTTGATTGGTACAAGCTATGAGTTAGTTAGATTCTCCTCTCCTATAAATAGAATGCTTGTAACATTTCCATTAACCATTCAATACACGAGCTTCTTTGTTCTGTTTTATCTTCTTTTCTCTGTTTGTACAATTTATGTAGAAGTCGAATAAATAAATGTTGTTGATTGATGTCAATTCAAATGGGAATTATATATCTATCTTTTGCCAATGGATAACATAGTGATTTTTTTTTTCCGACCCTAATGCCAAAAAAAATTCCATGTCTGACCCCCTATGAATATTATTCACCAAAATGACCCACTTTCTATTTTTGTTGGTTTTTTTTTTGTCGTTTTCCTCATTCCCGCCATTTGAAACAGCGGGAATGAGCCCCCTTTCCTGACACATGTCTGCGCATGACAGGCGAGACAGGTTTGACTCTTTTTAAAAAAAATTTCTTCCATTAGTGCCGTTTGAAATGGCGGGACTGAATTATTCATTTTTTTTTTCGTTTTTTCGTTTCTTTTGGCAACATATGTATAGTTAAAATACAAATAATAATAAATAAAATCATATTAATGATAATGATGATATATCTAATTTATTAATTTAAAACACTAATAATTTTATTCATAAGAAATAAAAATAAAAACTACTTTCTCCACGGCAACCATTTACGCCAATGTAAACTATGACCTCCCGTAGCACATAATTTATCTTTTTTTATTTCGTACGGGTCGTTGGTCTTGCTCTTCCTCTTCCTCGTGCTCCTATTCCACATCCTCGTTAGAAATTTCAACATCATCATTAGTTTCCATAGTGACTTCATTTTGCACTTGTGAAGCTGAGTTGGTCCAGATTTCATTAACGAAGTCATTGTCATTAAACCCTGCTGCCAGACTTTCTATGGTATTAGTTTGTGAATTTGGCCATTGAGGTGTGTAGTTTGTTTGGGGATAGTTTACAATGTGTGGAGGGGTTGGTAGGTTGAACGAGGAGTATTGTGATTGGTCTGGGTAACTGGTTTGTGTGGTGTACTGAGTTGGATTGAAGTCATCAAATGAATAGTTTGATGTTCGGGAGCTTTCTCCATGATGACTTTGTTGAGAATAGCTTGGATATGGGATTGGGGTGTTATTGTGGGTTGTGGCGGTGATTGGTATGTTTGGTTGTGGTTGTAGTTGGTGGATGGGTTAAAGCTTTGGTCAAAGTTGGTGGGTGGAGGTGTCATGAACTGGTTGTAGGGTGGAGGTGTATTTGACCACATATTTTCATCTGGCACCGTATAGGTTTCTGGCGCTGAAGGATAGTCACGCGACAATCCTAGTAAAATTCTTGCACATGGTTGCCTTGGGTTTGTCAATAATACTTCTCTAGAAAGCCACAGATGATCTCCGAAAAATTCCCATACCATGCAAAATATTGACGATTTGGATAAACCTCATGGTTATACCGAACGCCTTGAAGTGCTAATTGATGACGTTGGTTCCAATTTTCGACTTGACGATGATGCTTATCTCTCCACGAGCCTTTAATTTTATCTTTTGTCAAATTAATTTTGTGGAAATCTTTCAAATTATCTGGTAAGGCAGATGGGTGTTGTGGTAAGCCAAATTGAAGCATTACTCTGTCTGTCTGATGCCTCTCGACTATCTGAAAGAAGATGAGATATGTGTTTGCAGACCATATATGGCTTTCCTGACCAACGACACGTACGAAATAAAAAAGATAAATTATGTGCTATGGGAGGTTGTAGTTTACATTGGCGTAAATGGTTGCCACGGAGAAAGTAGTTTTTATTTTTATTTCTTATGAATAAAATTATTAGTGTTTTAAATTAATAAATTAAATATATCATCATTATCATTAATATGATTTTATTTATTATTGTTTGTATTTTAACTATACATATGTTGCAAAAAAAACAAAAAACGAAAAAAAAATGAATAATTCAGTCCCGCCATTTCAAATGGCGGTAATGGAAAAAAATAAAAAAGAGTCAAACCTGTCTCGTCTGTCACGCACATACATGTGTCAGGGAAGAGGGATCATTTCCGCCGTTTCAAATGGCGGGAATGAGGAAAACGACAAAAAAAAAAACCAACAAAAATAGAAAGTGGGTCATTTTGGTGAATAATATTCATAGGGGGTCAGATATGGAATTTTTTTTGGCATTAGGGTCAAAAAAAATCTAATATAGTTACCATCTTACACATTTTCCATTATAGAAAAATTAATCGACATTCCGATTGTAAAACGTCACCTATATTATATATGGACTGAAAACCATGACCATGAACATTTTATTCAAAAGATCCACATGTAAACGGTGTCTTTTATTTTTTGGTGGTGTCTGGGGTTCGAATCTCAGTCCTTGACTATATTATGCAATGTCTCTATCAACTGAGCTAAACTCACGAAGACGTTGTCTTTTATAAAATTAAATAAAAGTGCCTTTTATTTTTGTCAAATAATTAAAAGTGCCTTAGTTGCTTTTTTTGTAAGTCGCTAGCTAGATCTTTGAAAATATAATCCTTTATATAGATATCTTCTTAAGCTTTGAGAAGCTTAGCTAAGTACCATAAACTTAAAAGTAGCACTTTTATCATGCTATTGTGACAGAAAAATAAAGTACGTTTTTCTTTGCTTCAATCATTCAACTTCTTTGCCCATATATGGAAACGTAGCTCCATTTTTATTTTAACAAAGGTAGGGTATGGGTTAGGGGAAAAGGTTCCATCATAGATTAATATAGTATAGGGGTATTGAGGAACCATCCATTATCAAGGATGTCTAAGTAAACTACGTATGGAAAAAGGTAGAATACCTATGCCTAAATAAATATATCCCCTCCTTTGGAGATAAATTTATTTGAGACATGTGAGATATTAAATGCAGATATTTCTATTCATTGAGGTTTAAATTTTAATTCGCTAGTTATGGGAGTGTAATAATTTTTTTTGTAAAGTATAAACTAATTAATAACACCTTCCCTATGGTGCATTTGTTTCAAGTTACATTTGTAGATTCTTGGGAATAAAACGAGGAATACACATGCTTATGTTTGTTATAAGTTTACTAAATTTTATTTCCGGGTATAAAACGTTCCTGGGAATAGAAAATTTTTCCTAAAGAAAAGGGTGGGAATAAAATTCCCATGGAGATGAGAATAAATTCATGAGTAATTTCCTATTATAATTCCTATTTTTATGGGTCCGAGGAATATTATAATTTTAAGCAAACATCTTTTTTCTAAATATTTTGGAATAAAATTCCCATCTTTATGTTCTAAGGAATATTATTCCTAGAAATAAATTTGGTAAACTTGAAACAAACACAAGTGAAAGAAACTTCATATTCTCAAGTTTTCTTTCTCCTTACTCATTGAAGAGAGGTTAGGTCATTTTTTTGATCTAGAACCACCCATTATGCATCTTTTTTCCATTTCATTCACTCTAAATAAGTGGTTTTCACTTGTACCAAGTTATCTCTTTTGTGTTTTTTTGTGATTTCTTCGTCTGAGTGCGGCGTTTTGTTGTTCGTCGTTTTGTACAACGTTGTTTGTTTTCTCGTCTTGCTGCGATGTTCGTTTGATTCCTATTGAAACATCGGATTTAGTCAATTACAAATTCAATCAATTAGTTAGGCGTCAACGTTGCAGATCCGAAAGCATTAATATTCCGTGACTTGGATTTAATTATATTATTTGTAAACATTTTGCCGATCCAAATTGTTCAACTACATTTCTTAATACATGTACATTTTCTAGAATGACATATAAAATGAAACGAATGGAATAAAATTAGGGAAAAAAGGAGTAATATTTAAGGAACTAAAATATATACTGCTTGTAAAATAAGTGACAATATCCAAGGAAGAACTCTTATATCACCAATGTGAAGCTTTAAAACAACTTTGAGGGCTACAAATGTAATTTACTAAAATACATGTTAATTTGTCATTGATACCATATTTTGCTAGGCTAAGATTCCAAATTTGACCATATATCAAAAGGACTAAAGAAATAAGGATCTTCCTGAGTAAAAGATGAGTGGGAGAGTGGTGGTGGTCATGGGGGAAACCTCGAACAACCGTGCTGGCACCTTTCGCCGGCTTACGGGAGGGATGAGACGTCTATCGGGGTGGCACAAAGGGGTGGGGATTCAGAGGGCTGGACTAAGGTGAGCTATAGACGTCGGAAAGCGATCCGACCGGGTGATCGAGGACAGGACAGACCTAGGGTTTCTTCTCGGCATGTAGGTTTTAGGGGAGGACGACAGTGCTCTTCTGATCGCCGTCGGACAACAAGCTTTTCACGTGACTCTCATGAAATTGAAGGATTAGGGTTTTCTCACCGAAACCACAATTTCTCTCAGCATGGTTTTGATCATTCTGGATGTTACTGTGATTATCCTCATCGCTATCCAACTAGGCCTGAGCAGCATTTGGTTTCACTTGCCAGATACGTGAACAACAACTATCAACATTCACGTAAACAGGCCTCAACACGTGAACATAAGCATACTCCACGTGAACATTCAACAGCCATGCATATGGATTCTTATGAACAACATAGATTTGAGCAGTCACATGGAAGGTCACGCACCAGACGCCACATTCATTCACCAAGTTCTTCTGCTTCGATTGCAGTAAGTTATCAAGGTAACTGTAACGCCATATTTCTATTAAAGCGATAATACACGCGAATAAAGCATTTATTCAAGAAATAGATGTCACGTCACCAAAAGGTTTCCACAAACATAACATGCATAAATATTCAAACAACTACGCAGCAGATATAAATCATACATCACCAAAGTATGCATATCATAAACTCCAAATACATCAATACATAGAATCTCCAAAACCCGACAAATGGGCAAAATCTCCAAAACATAAACAAATCCAGAGAATCATAAAGACTGACACCTAATCAGAGCCTAATCTAAGACACTAACGGATAAACAGAGGAAGCTCCCGCTATCCTCAAGCAACTCACCAAGAAAGCAATCAAACTAATCCTACACGCCGTCTACCCATTCATACAAATAGGTAGGCGGTCCACGACAGACCACCAGGGGTTAGCTTCACATCAATCATAATCAAACATAAACAATCATAAACATTCAAGGATCTCATGCATAACACATATACATACCCATCCCTCCTAGAATATTAACATCACGTGAATATTGTCCCTCATTCCATCCACCTAAAGTTATCACATTACTAACATAGCATAGCAAGCATATTCAATCTCTAAACAAGTCATCGAACTAAGCTCATCATTAATCAACAACAATCAAAGAAAGGATTACCCACCTTATTCTTCATTTCAAAGTTATAAGCAAGCAATCATCATCGTCATAGGAATCACCAAATCATATATATATACATATACAATTCTCACCTCATCATTATTACCAAAATAATTATCATCAAATTGATTCACCAAGTGTATAAGCACAAACAAGTAAGGCGTGCAATTAGAGCATAACTCAATTATTTACAACCATCAACAAAGTGCACCTATATACATATACACCAATCCACATAGATCACAACATTCAACAAATTTCACCAATGCACAAATTCATCAAGTAACATATTCAATTATGACACAATTCATCAACCAATCAATTTCAAATGTCACAAGTATGTATTCATAAAACACACTATCATCAAAGAATCATCATTCACATGTAAACAATTAAGACTCATGCCAATTATGCTATGCGCCTATTCCCGACACATATATGCATGTGGTACCAAATCACCTCAAGGTCGTCACCTTATGATACAACAAAAACATCATATGTAAGATTTCACGCCCGTCTTACATTTTCTCCGAAGTAAACGAGCACACCCTTTTACAACATAAACAACTCAAGATGACTATGATGCATGGACATACAAGCAAAGACTCGACAATGCAAAATCACCTCATATATATTCAACAACAATATAAAGGATAACCTCCATTTATATTGATCAACTTCAACAACAATTACATTATCAAGTATTTACGTCTACACAATCAATCAAGTCATAATTCAATTAAGAGTCATAACCACATCATCATCATTCATTTAGCATATATGCAATCACCAACAAAATCACCATCACTTAACATATATGCATTCACCGACAATATCACAATCAATTAACATATATGTATTCACCAACAATATCACAATCAATCAACATATATGTATTCACCAACCATATCACAATCAATCAACATATATGTATTCACAACATCGACTTTATCATATAATTCAACAACATCATACTATTTCTCACAATTCAAGTGAGGAGAAAATACACCACGCTATCATAAACATCATATTCAACACCTAGCAATCATTCACATATCTTCATATAATCATATCAAACTATCCACAAAAGATTTTCCAAGTATTTGGTCTTAAAGATTATTTTCGACAAAGTTCGTCTCTAATTTTACAACTTTAAAATAATTGAGACAAATGAACCAAAACCAAGTAAATAAACTCTAGGGCCTCGACTATGTATACACTTAGATCACATATGAGTGTAGTTGAATATACTGTGCGTTTCACCGGCCGACTGCGATAAAATCATCAAAATCACAAAGTTACGACAAGTTCGTATCATTTCTTCCATATTGCAAAACCAATTCATTTTCAAAACAAAACCAAGTTAGATTCAACAAGACATAGGTTAAATACTATTAAACCTCTTAATTAAACTCCTAATACTTCTAGTTTTAAAGTTTGGAAACAAACCATAAGTTTTGGGTTGACTTAGAAATAGTTATGCGGAATTTTCATAAATTTTCACCAAGACCTCCTTGGAATATTTTCATCATAACTAAAAATCTAAAAATCATTTTCAAGTCAAACCAAAGCCACTGGAAATCTAACACAATTATCTAAAACTTTCATGTTTACACCAAAGGCCAATTCAAAACAAAAACGTGTCAAAAAGACTCAAGAACGCGAAACAAGGAATGCTGTCAGAGAGCATCTCACTTAAGCGAAGGACTTCTCGCTTAAGCAACCAACTTACAGTGACTGGTCGCTTACAGCTCGCTTCTAGCTCGCTTAAGCGACTGTGCATCAATTCTGCACAATTTTTCACGGGCTCAAACCATTTTTCACCCAAAAACCCAAATTTTGATCCCCTAACATCCAAATTCGTTCCCAAAGGTTGTTTACAGGTTCATGTACTCAAAAAGGCTTTCAAAAACACATCAAACATGAAATCAAATATCATTTCAACATAATTCATCAATTCAACCCATTTTCAACTCAATTCATGCCATAAATCCGTAATTATGAACACCCAAGGTATGAATCATCAACAACATCATCTCATAACAACAACAACATCAATCAAACATAAATTCATCAACAACAATTCATTCTTCATCAATTTTGGGTAAAACACAAGTATACATGTATATACATCATAAGCATGTAAATTCAACATTAGCAACTTAATTATCATCAAATTCATATACCCAAACATTGTAGCAACATAAGAGCACGAATTTCACCAATTAAATTCACAATTAATCACTTTTCACAAATAAGCACTTTTGAATATGAGTAGGAAAGAGATTATACAAAGATTATGAGAGAATACTAGCCCCCTTACCTTAAATCTTCACAATTCTAAACTAGTGCTTCACTTTAGCTCCAATCCCTTGAGTTTCTATCCTCTTCTTGCTCTCCAAGATCTTCTCTCTTCAAAACCCTCTCTCTAGCTCTTTCTCTCTCTACCTCTCTCAAAATGTTTTATAAGAATGAACAAATGATACTAGGTGACCTAATTTCCTCAATGACTAAGGTTGAAATAGGCTTACCACTATTGGGCTTAACCATTTATGTCTTAATGGGCTCAAAACACTCATTAACCAATTTACAGCGTTTCTACCCACTTACGGTTAAAAGTTATCGAATAGTTACCGGCTCTTAACTAATTACTACAACCGACTAGTAACTTGGTGAAAATATAATTCCCACTTAACACACTAAAAAAAATATCACAGTAAAATTACTAATTTACCCTTGCTCACACAATGACCAAAATACCCCTAAGTCCAAAATGACTAAAAATACCCTCCTAACACCGAATTCTAATAATCCCGACCAAAATACATATAGAAGCAATTAATCACGTACAAGCACATATAATCACATATAAAGATTAATTAAAATAAATCTAACGAAAATCGGGTTGTTACAGTAACATACATGCTTCTCGAGCCTCTTTTTATGTAACAAACATTCCTAAGCATGTGAAATATGTGGACCTCCGTAAGGCTTCTGAGGTTTGTGGAATTTTATCGGATGTTTATGTGGCTCAAAATAGAAATGGTCATGGGCGAACTTATGGGTTTATGAGGTTTATTCATGTTAAAAATGTTGAAAAACTTAAGAAAGCTTTGAATAATGTTTACTTAGGTTTGAATAAGGTGTGGGCGAATGTTGCGCGCTTTGATAGGTTTGGTGAGGTTAAGAAAGAATTGTTGAAGGAGTTGGAGGATGGTAGGAAATTAGCGGAAGGTGGAGGAAAAAATAAGTCAAAAAATAATGCCGAAGTTGAAAAAAAATAATAAAAAATTATGGGAGGAAAAAAAATCGAAAAATAGTGTTGAAGGCGAAAAAATTGTTATGAGAGGAAAAAATAATGAGGGAGAAAAAATCAATGAGGGAGTTTTTCTTGATACGGAGAAGGAAGATATGGCGTTGGCTATAAAGCAGGCACTTGAGCAGGTTAAATTGAATGCTAAGGGTAGTGAGGAGGAAAGGGAGCATGTACGTTTAGGTGCCGTTGTTGGTGACATTTCTTATGCTGATTTCTTCAAAGAGAAAGAGATTAGTCATGTCGGTGATGCATCCAAGCTGATTGGTGGTACAAATGTCACGCGCAAGTTTCATTCTGATAATGAAGATGTTGTTTGGGAAAGTAAAGGGGCGTTAGCAAGAGTGTTGAATGGGAACTTTATTCCTATTGTGCAACAAAAAATCATTGATGCTGGTTTTGATAATGTTTGGGTGTTACCTAGAGGAGGAGATAATGTGGTTTTATTTTGTCCCGGCAAAGAAGACATGATGTTAGTTTACCATAAAGCTGCTGATTTTTTTAATTGTTTCTTTTCTGAGATGCCTGCTTGGTCCCTAGCTGAGGATAATGTGTCCGAAAGAGGTGTTTGGTTTCAGATTTATGGAGTTCCCTTACATGTCTGGCATATTAAAATTCTTGAATTTATTTCCTCATAGCTTGTGGGAGATTGTTAAAGATTGATCCTTGCACTACTAATTTGGAGTGGTTTGATTTTGCTCGTATTTTAATTAGAACATAATGTTTTGATACTGTCAATGTGGTGGAGCATATTTTGATTGATGATAAATATTATAGTATTAAAATTGTGAAGGAAATAGAAGCGGGTTTTGCTCGTGATGTTTGTTTTGGGGAAGAAGCTTTTGACCCTGCTTCTGAATTTTTGGAGCATTTTGATGATTTGCATAATTAGGAACCCATTGTTGATGCCCTAGTTCAAGATCTCAAGGAGGCTTGAGATCACTCAGCCGCAAAGCAAACAACAGCTCACTCTGCTGCTCATTCAGCCGCGCAAACCAGCCATGTTTCGGCTCAAGGTAGGAAAAACACAAGAAGGGGGGTTGAATTGTGTTTGTTTTTTCTTCTATTTAAACTAAGTCCAATGTTCATAATCTGATAGAGTTCATATTCAAGAACAAAGTTCAGAGTTTAATGCAGCGGATAATGTAAAGATGGATGGATAGATAGATAGATAGTAGGTAGGTAGGTAGGTAGGTAGCTATAGACAGACAGACAGACAGACAGACAGACAGATAGACAGACAGACAGACAGACAGATAGATAGATAGATAGAGAGAGAGAGAGAGAGAGAGCGAGAGAGAGAGCAATTATAGAGAGAGAGAGAGAGAGCAATTATACAGGTTCCTTCCACAATCTAGAAGTAGTTCTGTCCCCCTTGCACTTCCAAGGAGAGTTCACTAAAATCAGTATCTGATTACCAATGCTCAAGCACACAAGCAACAGACTTCCAAATACTTAAGCACACAAGAAAGAGATTTCCTATGCCCAAGCACAAAAGTAAGAGATTTCTAAACAAACACAATTATAAGAAAAATGTTTGAGGTTGAACACTTGATATACAATCAGTGGTGTTCACAATACAAATCAGATACAGACTCTTAAGACTCTAGAATTTCTAAAATATGAAAGTTGTTAAGAAATTCAAAGTGAACTTTGATGTGCAACAATTTCAACAGAATTTTGACACTATAAAAAAATGCTGTTGAGTCTCTTACTATCTTCAAGTCTTCAATCCTTTATAGAGAGGTTTGAGAGATAAGTTGATGATTGCCAACACATCAAAAAGAGTCGTTGTTGAAGCTTGATCATCACCAATGATCTGTTGCTTAATTTGGTTATTGTCCTAGGAGGGAATAATTTGAAATTCATTCTGTGTTTGGAGAACAACCAGCCAAGGTAGTGGAATAGTAAAGTAGTGGTTGTACAATTATGTTATGTCCTTTTTATGCGCTCTTCAGTGGATAGGCATCCAATGCCTTGTAATTCCTCTGAAATAGTCGTTCCTCCAGGCTTTTATACCTTCTGCAATCTTGTGCCTTCAAAATAACAAACTTTAACTAACTCCAGCTTCTTGACTTAAGACTCTGATGAACTTCAGACTCTGATGGTCTTCAGATGCTTGATGACGTCAGCTTCTGGCAGTCAGCTTCTGATGATCTTCAGACTCTGGTAGTCTTTAGACTCTGTCTTGCAATATAAGCTTCCTTTGTTAATTTCATTGCTCTCTTTTGTTCTTCCAGAACCAATACATGAATTTAAGACATATAAATTTTTGTTTATGGTCCTGCATACGTGAACAAATATTAGCATATCCAATTGACTTTTTAATACCTTGTTATCATCAAAACTAAAGGTGGTAATGTTAAACACATTTTGTTCCAACATCGGCTTCTTTTGATATTCAACAGTAATCGGGTCTTCCACCTATTGATCCCGTGTTGTCAAATGCTTTAGAAGGACAATGATCAACTCCTTGTGCTCATTCCAATGGTGTCAGTAATGGTGCATCAAGCAAAATTAAATCAACAAAGGCAGTCTCTTGTTCCAACACTCGCAAATCTCCATCAATTTTGGGTCCTTGGAGCTTCAAATGGATTAAGTATCACCACTTTAGAGACGTTGGAGTTGTTTTTTCGCATAAAAGAAAGGAAAAGGTGATGCAGCATCGGCGTAAAGCTACCCTTAATCCTTCTCTTATTAGCCTTCGACATATTGCTCGTATGTCGCTCAAAGATCCACAAAATTTAATTCATATTCTCAAGAAACTTAACAAGAAATCAACAGCTCCCTCTTGCTCTATTGGCAGCGAGAATAAATAATGTTTGGAAAAATTGGATTGCTTTACATGATAAATCTAATAGTGGTGGCAAAGATATTGTAGATATCGGTAAAGCTATCAATTTACAATTCAAGGGTGATTGCTCTAATATGTTTCAAGTTCTCTCTCGGCCTAATAAAATAGAGAGGAAGGCAACAAAAGGTGAGGTTGGCGTGGAGGGAAGCCACGTAAATGTTGAGGTTTCTTCAACTGGTTGTTGATTTATGTGTTGTGTCGTTTTTAGGTGTTGGTGGTCAAAATGAAATTCATTTCTATAACATAAGAGGTTTGAGGAGTTTTGAGAAAAAAAAGGAAATTCAAAAGATTGTGAAATTTCACCGTCCGTGGATTTTATGTGTTCAGGAAACTAAGTTGGAAACTATTAATGATTTTCTTTGTGCTTTGCTTTGGGGTAATCAAAATTACGGTTTCTCTTACAGACCATTTGTGGGGGCTTCCGGTGGCATTTTAACTCTTTCGGACACAGCTGAAGTTGACATCAAGATTACTAGGAGCATGCCTCATGTTTTTATTATTCAAGGTAAAATGGTAAAAAATGGGGCCGAGTTCTCGCTTGCAAATGACTATGCTCCGTGTGACCCCCTTCGGCGACAAGATGTTTGGACTCAACTTGGAACGATTATTAGAAATTTTAGAGAGACAAGTTGGTGTGTTTGTGGTGATTTTAACGCCATTCGGTCTCAACCTGAACGCAAGAGCAGAGTGGTTTGCACAATTGTTGAATATTATTCTCATTTCAATCAGTTCATTGATAGTAACATCCTTTTTTTTCTTTCTCTTTATGGTAAATTTTTTACTTGGTTTAGACGGGGTGGTGTCTCTATGAGCCGTCTTGATCGCTTTCTTCTATCAGAGGACTGGTACGCTCTTTGGCCTAATATGATGCAACATGCTTTAAATCGCGGTATTTTGATCATTGTCCCATTTTGATATCTATGGATGAAGAAAATTAGGGCCCTTGCCCTAGGTGCATGTTGAAGTGTTGGGGGGATCTACTAGGTTACAAACAGTTTGTTAGATACAATTTGCAATCATATCATATTGAGGGATAAGGTGGCTATGTTCTTAAATAAAAATTGAAGTTGATTAAGGGGAGCCTGAACACTTGGCATCATAATCACACTCAAAACCTTGAAGGTCGTTTAAGCAACGTTCAAGAGCGTATTTCTTTTGAAGATGCTAAAGGGGAGGAGGATGATCTTTTACTGAAGGAAATTGAGGAGCTTCATTTTGTATCAGCAAAATTTCGTTCTTTATCTCTTATCAACACCAACATGCAACGATAGAAATCTAGATTACTTTGGTTGAAAGAGGGAGATGCTAACACTAAGTTCTTTCATAGAATTATGTCCTCTAGGCGGCGAGCAAACTCCATATTTTCTTTAACTCTTGATGGCGCTATTGTTGACGGTGTAAAAGGAATCCTGGGACTGGTTTTCAATCACTTCTCATCTCATTTTCAATATGTAGCTGCTGAAAGACCTAACATTGAGAATCTCAATTTTAATATGCTTAATATAGGTCAGTGTGGAGAGTTAACCAAACCTTTTTCAGTTGAGGAAGTGAAGGAAGCTGTTTGGGATTGTGACAGCTTTAAAAATCCTGGACCATATGATGTTAATATGGGATTTGTTAAGGATTTATGGTCGAAACTCCGTGATGATTTTATGCGCTTTATATCTGATTTTCACAGGAATGGGAAGTTGTCAAAAGGTATCAACACTACTTTTATTGCTTTAATTCCAAAAATTGAGTGCCCGCAACGCCTGAATGATTTCAGACCAATCTCTATGGTTGAATGTTTAAACAAAGTTCTATCAAAGGTCCTCTCCAATAGATTGCAAAGGGTTGTCTAGTGTTATTTCAAAAAGACAATCATTTTTTATTCATGGTAGACAGATTCTTGATGGTATTCTTATTGCTAATGAGATTGTGGAAGATGCTAAGCGCCTGAAAAAGGATTTGCTCTTATTCGAGGTCGTTTCTGAGAAGGCTTTTAATTCCATTGATTGGTCTTACCTTGAAGCAGTCATGAAAAAAAAAAGAATTTTCCTACCTTATGGCGTAAGTGGATTATGGAATGCATCAGTACGACCTCAGTATCAGTTCTTGTTAATGGTAGCCCAACTGATAAATTCAAATTTGAACGGGGGTTGAGGCAAGGTGACCCTCTTTCACCTTTTCTATTTTTAATAGCAGCTGAAGGATTGAATGTCATGATGAACACTTTAGTAGAGGCTGGCCTTTTCTCTGGCTACAAGGTGGGCGCAAATAATCATGTTTCCATCACTCATTTACAATTTGCTGATGTCACCTTGTTAATTGGGGATCGAAGTTGGGCTAATATTCAAGCTCTGAAAGCTCTGCTCCTTCTCTTTGAGGCGTCTTCTGGTCTTAAAGTGAACTTTCACAAAAGTATGTTAGTAGGTATTAATATTCATGATTCTTAGTTGGCCGAGGAAGCCTCTGTTCTTAATTGTAAATTGGGCAGAGCTCCCTTTCACTATCGCAAATGAAAATTTTGGCAACCTTTGATTAACCGTATTAAGTCAAGATTATTAGGTTGGAAGAGTAAAAACCTTTCTTTGGGTGGCCGTTTAGTTCTTCTAAAGTCTGTCTTGTCCTCTCTTCCGTTCTACTTTATTTCCTTCTTCAAAGCTCCCGCAGGTATCATTTCCTCTATTGAATCTATTTTTAATTGCTTTTTTTGGGGGGGCTGTGAGGAGTTTAGGAAAATTTCTTGGATTAATTGGGATACTATTTGTTCCAAAAAGGAGAATGGTGGTTTAGGAGTGTTAAGGATTCAGGAGTTTAACTTGGCTTTACTTGGTAAATGGTGTTGGCAGATGCGGGTTGAAAATAAGAGTTTGTGGTATAGAGTTTTAGCAGCAAGATACAGGGAGGTAGGAGGTAAAATCGCAGAGGAGGGGCAGTTTAACTCTATTTGGTGGAATAATTTGATAAATATAAAGAAATGGGGCTGGTGTGGGAGGTGGGCGGTGGTTTGATGATAATATTGGGTGGGCGGTGGTTTGATGATAATGTGCCCAAAGTTTATTTTGGTGGGATCCTTGGATTGACAGGTTAGCTTTGAAGAATAGTTTTAGCATCCTTTTTGATCTTGCTACTAATAAAATGGCAACGGTGGCTGAAATGTATTCGCTTGGGTGGGGGGAAGAGGGTGAAGCTCGAAAGTGGCGGCGTCGTTTGTTAGTTTGGGAGGAAGAGAAGGTGCGGGAGTGTTGTGATGTTTTATCTAATATTGTTTTGCAGCCTAATCATTCTGACAGGTGGATAGTGCACTTACATGCCTCCAACAATTATAACGTCACAAGTGCTTATAACCATTTGTTGACATCAACCAGCAACAACTTGACAGTTACTCACATGACAGAGATTTGGAACAAGTAAGTGCCCCTGAAAACCAGTCTCTTCGCATGGCGCTTGTTACGTGAAAGATTGCCAATAACGGACAGACAATCTGATTAAAAGACACATTGTACTTCCAAATGCTCAGTTATGTGTGGGTAGATGCGGCATGCTGGAAGATGCAACACATTTATTCCTCTCTTGTGATTTTTTTGGTAAACTTTGGTACGATATTTCTCACTGTCTTAGTTACCACATAAGATGGAAGTTTCCAAACCACCATCTCAATGTCTTTGAAACGCTTATATTTTTATTGTTGTTGTTAGATAGAAAGAAACCACATAAGTGATATTGACACCATTTTTTCACCGTAAATCTTAAAGCATTAGGCTTCCAAACCACATAAGCAATGTTGCTCAACATCTACTTTTGCTTTCAACGTCAAACTTTTACTCACATTTCACACATTAACATCTCTCCCACTCGCGCTTCCATCACAAAATCAAACCGGGTTATTCTAGACCATTGGGGTTTATGGGGGAGCTAATAGGAGTGTAGATCAATCTATTGGACCTAGAGAAATCATTCAAGTGAGAATGATATCACATTTTCACCAAATACTTAAGGCATTAAATATACAAGTCTTCCAACTTATAAGTTGCCCAACCTTCAATCTTTTATTCAATATTTGAATGTAATTGACATTTGATACATCACAACATTTTATCTCTCAAATATAACTAAATTCGAGCCTATACTGAACACGGGTATCCATACTAGTTATTATTATGTCGATAATAATAATGTTTGCATTTATCTCCCATTATATATATATATATATATATATATATATATATA
>Ga0228711_1003484_pt1 | contig 24436 bp, 11 predicted proteins | sample MedpolnodulmetaG_2_FD_177996 | JGI IMG/M metagenome (GOLD analysis project Ga0228711, IMG submission 177996) | Root nodule microbial communities from Medicago polymorpha collected in Santa Monica, California, United States - brown nodules | ecosystem: Host-associated > Plants > Roots > Nodule... | reverse complement strand
GCTCTGATTAGGAAGTCGTCTTTATTTTCGTTGAACTATTTGTTGTGGAGATTTACCCATTTGTCGGGACTTGGAGGTTTATATTATGAATTATATTGATACCATGGCATGTATATTTTAGAGATTTATGACCTTTATCCGTTGCGACTTTTGAGGAATTATATATGCATGTTGCTTGAATGTTTATGCGAAGACGTAGCATCTATTTCTTGAATATTCACTGTATTCGCGTGTATTATCGCTTAATAAAAATAGGGTGTTACAGTTTCTGTCACTAGAAGTTGTAAAGAGGGATTTTTTTAATTTTTGTTGTTTTTTGTTGAAAATTCTTTGTATACTACTATTTGTTTTGTCTGGTTGAGTGTGTGTATGACCATTTATTAGCCATGTGACCTCAATACTAGACCGTTGGATCTCATATCTGCAGTCCAGATGGTCTTGGGAGGATTCACATAAGCCTTTGTCTTTTACTCCTCACTCTGTGTCTTTTGTTTAAACCGTCAAATCTCAGATCCGACGGCTGCTGTGTGCCTAACTTTAAATCCTATGAGTTTTGTCTATTTTCACTATTGTATTTCTGATTTTTAAACCCTTGGATCATTTGATCTAGTGGCTGTGATGAGTTGATACAGTGATTGAATCTGGACCTCCTGATTCATCAAGTGGTCTAGATTAATCCTGCCTGAGCCCCTTTGTTTTATTTATTTTTTCAATATATTTTACATCATTTTTTATTTTTATTTTAATGTCTCTTTTTCAATATAACTTTCTCTTATTTTACCAATTTACAGATTATTAATACTATTAATACGTAATACATTTTTTAAACCAACTACTTATCAACAACAACTATGAAGCATTAGAGTTGTGCACACAAATTTTCTCCTACTTCAACAATTTATAAACTATCAATATATAATACATTTTGAGACTCTAATAAAGCAAAACACATTTTAAAACACAATTAAATTTCCATTTCAATTGTTTATTGTTATTTATTATTTCTTAAACACAGTAGGTTTACAATATGATTACATAAAGATCTCGTTCAAGTGGCAGCCCACTACGTGCAGAGAGTTTTAGTTTACACGACGTGTGACCAACCAAAAACTTGGAATCCGGGTATGTTGTATTGTTCTCTTAGTGTTTTTTAACCCTCAATAGTAAGTTTTATTGAATGTTTATAGTTCTATAAAATCTTTTTAATAAAAAAATTACTATAAAATAAAAATGTTTTATTAAATGTTTATAGTTTTATAAAATCTATCATACCGATTGTGGTTAATTAATAATCAAATGTACATATCCTTAGTTACAAAGTAAATATTCTTCTGGTGTTAATGTAAAGTTGATAATTAATATTATATTAATTTTCCATAATCCAATTGTACGTATATTTTATTTTCTGATAAAATATTTTGAGTAACTTTCTTTGACACACTTAATATAAATTAATAAATAAAATACTTTTAAAATAAAAAATAACTACACTAAAACTTGATTATCGGCATATTGTTGGAAATCATCAGTGAGAGATAACAACATCATCATAAATTAAAATATTTATCGTTGTGAAAATACAGATAACAAGAATAAATTTTAAGTAGTGTAATTTCATTTTATGAGGTTGTGATGATATGCATAAATATTTTATAACTTAGTATTGAGGTGAAGGGGTGCTTACAACTTAGTTTTTAAAGGTTAGTTTAATGTTAGAAACTTAGTATTAATGAAATGTCGATTCTATTATAGTTGAAGGTCAATTTGTTCACGAAGATATGATGTGCTATTATTTTTTTAATTGCAAATTTAATATTAATTTTGAAAGAAATACAAATACAAAAGAAAGTACAGATGCAGATATATGTTTTTTTCATTTAAGATCTACCAATGTAAGAACATGTGACATGTAATGGTGGTTATCTGCTCATAGAAACTTTTGCTAATCTCGACTTTTAAAATGTCTATACAGAAAAATTCGTTTTTGTGAGAAAGTAGGTATTGTAAAACACATTTGTTTTAAATTTACTAAAGTGCACCGCTGTGTAGAATAACTATACTATATACATCAAATTTTTATTTGTAAGTATCTTTGTGACTTGTATTTTAAAAAGCTACTGTGTAAAAATAAATTATGTACATCCATTGCAAGTATTTGTACATGCAGTATTTGTGTAGATACATGAGACTTATTATAAATGTACACATTGTTAAAACGTTGTTTTAATAGTAAGTTACACGTACGATTATTTTTATTGATTTACAATATAAATGATAATTACAATGGGCATAACAAATAAATTTGATACTAATATATTTTCATGAAAATATTTAATTTATGAGTAGTATATTTTCATGTCAACAAAAAAAATCTCTAAAGATCACTAATCATAAGTTTCTTTTTTACAGTTTCATTCCCCATAAGTTTTTCCAAACCATTGATTCAATAATTTTTTTAAGGTTAAATGAGTTTGTTATTCTCTGTATATATCTCAAATAGTTAACTATTGACGATTATTTACAAATATTTATAAGCATTGTAGATAGTTATAACCATCACATTAGTTATTGCAATGTAAGTTGTAAATTTAAAACCAAATATTTGATGTTTATCGCAAGTTGCAAGCAACGAGATTTGAAACCAACATAAGTATAACTATTATAATATAAAACCAATAGCTGTAACCAATACAAATGCATTGTTCAGATCAAAACATACAATTAAATAATACCAAACATGAATAGAAAAACTTAAATAAAACACATAGTAATGATCATTTTACAATATTTACAACTCATTTAGAATGAAAATTTTATAAGTTCATTTCCTTTGAGAAATAACACGACAATTATCATGCAAAACAAGTTAATTTGTTCCCTCAAAAAAAAGAAGTTAATTTGTTAAAGTCAATATCGAAGATCCTTTAATAATTTGCCGCATTCATTAAATTCCCAACTTTGATAGCAATACAAATTATTAAAATGTCTTCTACAAGATCAAATACATTATTGAATGTGAGATAAGATAAATTCTTCTATACCATACAAAATTAGCAGTAACAACAAACAAAATTTTCCAAGCAATGAACCAGTTCAAAATGCATTTTCATGTGATTAATATATGTTATCGAGTTTAAACATGAATGGTTATTATTAACACAACAAATTCGAACTTTCATCATATATTTCAATTCAAAGTAATTAAACTATAATATGATGCATACTCCGGTCACTATTATAAGCAAAAATCAACATTATAGATTTATTCATTAAATGATGTAACTAATCTATAATAAAGACTACATACATAATTAATTGAATGAATCTAAAATGTAATTTTTTTGCTTATAGTAATGATCGGAAGGTGTATTCATTATATTAGGTGAGTTGCAATATTTGATGTAAGGATAGCCAAAAATAACTACACACAACTAAAAATCAAATTCAACAAAAATGACAGACTCACATTTGGACTGCGATTTGAATACAAGAAGGCACAAGAGTTGTGGGATGCAATTCAATTAATGCATTTTTTTATAATTCCAAAATTCCATCTTTGAATTGGACTCTCAAAGAGCAATGACAAGATAAATTGCCCACAATTTTTTAGGGAATGAATTGTCTACAAGTTGATGGAAATGAATTATGAACTATTATTTTCAAGTTGCAAGAATGACATCTCTTCTTTTATTCCAGATAAGCCGGTAAAATTGCTCGTAACTTTGTTAGAGCACCTCTAAAAAAAACTATGTTCAGTCTCATTCTCTTAATTGTATTAATGTTGATGTCTTTTAATTTTAGAAATTTTACAACATATCATCCAAAATTTCTTAAGAAATTTTATTATAATATCATACACACATAATGTAATTTTTCGAGGTTTAATTGCAATTTTGGTTATTTTTATTTAATCAATATATGAATTTTGGTTAACTAATTTTTAAATTCGGAATTTGGCCCCTTGATTTTTCCAATTGACATTGATGTGACACAATCTTGGATGCCACGTCAGATTAAACTTAAAATAATATTACTTATATGTACAAATAACTATTTTCAAATTATATTATAATAAATATTAATTTGATAAACCTAAAAAATTGGATTCAATCTTTTAAAAAAAAATATCAATCCCGAATTTTTTCTCAATTTTCTCAAATAGTAAAAAACAATTAATTTATTCTCTTATGAATCACCTCCATCGTACAAAATCATTGCTTTCTCTACTCTTCTCAATCTTTGCCTCTGTTCTAACTCTTCACTGCTTCTTTTCCATTCTTAATAATCAACATCGCCTTAGACCTTCGATTTATTGACACTTGTTTGAATCAATTGACATTGTTTTATAGCCTTTGCAATTTTGTGGGTTCTGCAATTTTTTAGGCAAAGCATCATAATTGAACATGACTATGACGTTTTGAGTGGTTTTCTTGTATTATCATGTGTTGTAAATTTTGGAATTGCTATTGGTGTTGATGGAGATGACAATCTACTCTCTCTTCCTACAAATGATTTAACGATTTTTCACCTTTTTCTTTAACAAGAAATGTTTTTTTACTTGTTAGTTATTGATTATAAAATTTAAAAGTAATTGTATTATTTTACTTAAATTGACGTGGCGTGACATCAACGCGTGTATTGTCATGTATTTTTTAGGGATATTGTCATTTCATTTAAAATTATATCATATCAAGGTCAATTGTAATGTTCGATTCAATTTCAGAAATTGGAAAAATTAAAAGACCGAAATTGCAGATTTAAGAATCAGGAGACCAAAAATCTAAAAACTAATTAAATGAGGGATCAAAATTGCAATTAAGCGCGACGAAATAAATACTTTTCGTTAATGGAGGAAGGAAATGGAGTTATGATACTCTCCATTTAGCGAAATAAATGGAAAATGTTGTAATTTGGGAAGAGATAAACAGAGAAAATAGACGGTGATCTTATTATTAAAATAAAAGAAATGGAGATAATCATTAATAGAGGGGATCTTAGCTCAAGGAAATACTTGTTGGAACCTCATTCATGAATCATGATGTCCTCTATGCTAGCAATTTCGTCAATTTCAGCTAATACACATGAAATGAGTATTTTAAGTTTTGACAAAGTTAGTACTAATCTTTCATTAGGCGACAAATGAGAACACTTTCTAACAGGTCTAAAATTTGCTTCTAAAAAAACTCGAAACGCATATCTCAGTCGGAGAAAAAATGTTCCACCAATTCGGAGCGACGGCGGAATCACTGAGCAAAGCTTCAACGGCGGTGTTCCGAATCGGCACCGACGCCGCCTTATACGACGATCCCGAAGACGTTAACATCGCTCCTCTCCTTGATAGCAGATTCGATTCCGAGAAATGCGAAGCTCTCAAACGGTTACTCGCTCTCATCGCTCAAGGATTCGATGTTTCCAATTTCTTCCCTCAGGTTACTCCCTCCGATCCACACTATTCGATCTGCTTCTCCTTCGCTGCGATGAAAATTTTGAATCTAAATTGTGATTTTGTATTTTTTTTGACTTTGTTTTGATTTGTGAATGAAAATTATAGGTTGTGAAAAACGTTGCGTCGCAGTCATTGGAAGTGAAGAAGCTGGTTTATTTGTACCTTCTACATTATGCTGAAAAGTATGTTGTACTATTCTACTTTCACAACTGCTTCTATTTTTCTTCGTTGTTTTGTTGTATTTAGCTAAGCATAGTAGAGAATAGGATGTTGCGTTGGATGTGTGGTAAAACTAGACAAAATAAGATTAGAAATGTATACATTAGAGAGAGTGGGGAAACTAGGCCTAGGTGGTTTGGGGGCATCTAAAGAGAATACCCGTGGATTCTGTATTATTAAGAGAAACAGAGGTAGACTTAGAAAAACCATAAGAGAAATATGGTACTATATGATAGAACATGATGACGTCGTTTGATGTATGTAGCTGACCCTACTTAGTGAGATAAAATTTTGTTGTTGTCGTTGTTGGTTCTTTAACCTTAGCATTCTTCCGTCTTTAATTTGCCACATAATTGGTTGTTGTTTGCTGTTGTTCTTATAGTTTCAATGTTATTTCTTTTGTTCAGGCGTCCAAATGAAGCATTGTTGTCGATCAATTGTTTCCAGAAGGACCTGGGGGACACTAACCCATTGGTTAGGGCATGGGCACTCCGAGCCATGGCGGGAATCCGCCTTCATGCAATTGCACCTCTTGTCCTTGTTGCTGTGGGAAAATGTGCTAGAGATCCGTCTGTCTATGTCAGAAAATGTGCTGCTAATGCTCTTCCTAAGCTTCACGATTTACGGATGGATGAACATGCATCTGCAATTGAAGAGGTCTGGTAGACTTGTCTACTGTTAATCATACTTGTTGAGATTTACCTTCTATAGGACATAGGTTACTTTATAACAATTAATAGAAAACATCTTATTTTCTCCCGGCTTTTCTTAAGTCTCATACTTTTGAACTAATTAACCAAAGAAAGTTTTATGCCAGATATTTGATTTCATCAATGCATGGTTGGAAGGCCACAAAAGCCGCCGATAGTATAAATAAATTTTGATGCTTCATTTGGTGCAGATGGTTGGATTATTGTTAAACGATCATTCCCCAGGGGTTGTTGGAGCAGCTGCTTCTGCATTTACTTCTGTTTGCCCAAACAATTTTTCACTTATTGGAAGAAATTATAGAAAGTTGTGTGAGATTCTTCCCGATGTGGAAGAGTGGGGTCAAATAATGCTAATTGGGATTCTTTTACGGTATGTGATAGCGAGGCACGGGCTTGTCAAAGAATCCATCATGTTTTCTTCGTATAATAAAGATCATGGCAATTTAGATGAAGATGAGCATGATGTTACCCTAAAAAAAGATGCTGGTTATGCCACTGAGAAGACTGTGTCGGAATTAACACATATGATCTTCCAGTGTTACATTGAAGGGCCAGACGAGTACTTATCACGATCAAGTTCTACTATTAAGGTTGCTCCTAAATTGGATGAATCGTTATATACATCTTGCAGCAATGAAGTTGTGAGGATCCTACTGCAGTGTACATCACCATTGTTATGGTCTCATAACAGTGCAGTTGTACTTGCAGCTGCAGGTGTACACTGGATAATGGCGCCTAAGGAGGATGTTAAAAGAATTGTTAAACCGCTCTTGTTTGTCCTTCGATCATCGCCTGCTTCAAGATACGTGGTAAGTAATGTTCCTTGAATAATTGGTTTATCTTGTTTTATTTGTTCCTCTATCTACATTTTCTACTATATTCTTTTGATTTTCTTTTTAAAATTATAATACTTGTATTTTATTCACGGGCTCTTCTTCTAAGAAACTTGTATATATATATCTGCTCTATGTTACTATAGGTTGTGTTTTATTGTCTAATTTCCAATGAATCAAAACTTTCTCAATCGAAAAAGTTTTTGGGAAAACAGTGGATCAAACCCTGATATTGGCATTTAGTAACAGTCTAACAGTTATGGGTAGTCATTAGCAGTTATGAGTATATGTTACTATGTTAGTGTGTTAACATATAGGCAAGAGAGTGAAAAGCTGGGAGGGAGAGGATCTGATTTGGGTTAGAGGAAGAGTCCAGGGGCACTTACCCTAGAGTCGTAGTCTGAGTCCTATATTCACCAGTAAACTGTGTGCAATATGGTGCAAACTTGTTCTTTCTCATTTCCAGCCTTTATTACATTTCTGTTTATCTTGATATGGTTGAAACATATCATGCCCACCAAGAGAAGAGAATTATCTATTGTCACTCTTAGGATACCAATACTAGTCTAGAAATGGCAGTTGCAGTTATGGTTTACCTAAGATATAAAAGGATTATTATTTTTTAATTTTTGTCTATGGCCAATATATGATTTGAATGGACATATCATTATCACCGAATAACTTAATGCTAGTGGGATAGGTATTAAACTCATATTGCGGGATTAAGGGTACATCCATCCCGTAGAACTTAGTAACGACCTCTTTCTTAGGAGTTAGGAGTCACCTTTCCGTGATGATGATTTACCCATATAATAGGTGATATCACAATATTCACATGGATGGTTTGAAATTAGATATTTTTCATGGAATGTATGAACTACACAATTTGGTGGTCAATGTTAACGGCATTCCTTCAAATGCATGATTTTATTTTACTATTTTGTTGGCTTATATTTGAATGACGCAGAATTACAATAACATGTTTCCACAATTGACAGTTTAACATTTACTCAAGGCAGTCTCTAGTCAGTTGTGGTAACAAATAACAAAATGTGCTTATTGAACAACTTTTTGCTAATGCTCTGTCTCTGGCATGGTCTTAAGTTCATAACATCACATTGCTCATTCATTCATTCATTTTCTGAAGATTAACATAAACGAAATTAATGATTTACCGACTTAATTCTATCGGAGTTAACATTGTATTTGCAGGGTGTTCAAATTTATATTACTCTTAATCTTTTAAGGGTTGGTGTTGTTGGGTTGTTCTTGAGAGATTTCTCACTTACTGTTGCTATTGATATGCATTACTTCCAATTCAAATATTGAATTCTGACTTTTTTGGTTGGATAGTGAAATCGCGGTATGAAGGAAAAGTAAATACATAGAAAATTTCCTTAGATAAGGCAAGAAAGTGATAAATTCTAGTTAACCAACATGTATGATCAATTTCTGACATCTGACTTTGAAGTTAATGATTATTTGTTCATTGATTTATGCAGGTGCTGTGCAATATCCAAGTGTTTGCTAAAGCTATGCCCTCTCTATTTGCTCCACATTATGAAGACTTCTTCATTTATTCTGCAGATTCCTATCAAATAAAAGCACTTAAGCTGGATATACTTTCTATTATTGCTTTGGATTCATCAATTTCATTCGTTCTTAAAGAATTTCAGGTATTTCACATCAAGTATATGTTTTTCTGGACACTGTTGGAATATGAATTTATTTGATCCGTCAAACTTTACACTACTGAACTTTTTGCTGCTGTGCTTTTGCTAACTATCTTCCCTTGTTTATTTGCATATGAAGTGGATTTGATACCTCTGTTAACATTATGTACTAAAAACAAGAATACAATCTTGGCAATTCTAGAGCCCTAGTGTCTCCCAATCTATACTTTTTCCCACTTCTATTCTTCTCTGTAATTTTTACAATCAAATACTATCCTCTGCCCCCTTTCTATTTTGCCCAATATACACCCATTTTATTAATGGTCTGAATCAATGTCCAAGGTGAGGGTTTCGGTCCTCCCATACTCAAATATGTCTCTCTTTTTTTTTTGGTACAACCAATATGAGTCTTTTACCGCACTTAAACAAATACAAAAATAAAAATTGAGGACCTAGATATGCTTATGCAGGGATGATGAATCCACTGTTACCTGCTCACATGTCACATGTTTCATTAGTTATTTATGGTTATGTCTTTGCCGACCCCACTTAGTGGGATAAGGCTCGGTTGTTGTTGTTGTTGTTGTTGTTGTATGTCTTTGCTATGACATCTAGAATCAGAGTTTGGTGCATTGATTGATGTTTTTCTTAGTGTGTTGCTAGGATTATATTCGAGATCCAGACAGGAGATTTGCTGCCGACACAGTTGCTGCCATTGGTTTATGTGCCCAGAGACTTCCGAAAATGGCAACAGCATGCCTGGAAGGACTGTTGACTTTGATTAGGCAAGGTGTGTGGCCTGATTATTAATTCTATCTTTTTAAGAAACAGTTCATGTATCTTGAATTCTTGTATAATATCTATATTTGCAGAATTTTTGTGTGGTGAAATCAGATCCCTGGATGGAGAAGAGGGCGTACTAATTCAGGCAATTATGTCCATCATATCAATTATAAAGTTAGAACCGCCCAGTTATGAGAAGGTACTCTTCTGATTCTTTTTCATATAAAATTATTTCCAATGATACTATTTTATTATTTTTTTTGTATTGGTTTAAAAGTAAGTTTCAAATGACAATATGGAGATATGGAACAAAGTAGGCATGGGTTTAGTATACTAATATCTTGTGTTTGGTCTAGCAATTATTTAGTCGTACTTGCATTGCAATTTTTTGATACATTGCTTGTGCAGTTATGACTGATCTCCTACTGTTTCAATTGTTATTATAAGGTTATAATTCAGTTGGTCCGTAGTTTGGATACAATCAAGGTCCCTGCTGCCCGTGCAATGATTGTCTGGTTGTTGGGGGAGTATTGTTCTTTGGGTGAGATGATTCCAAGGATGTTGAGTACAGTACTCAAGTATCTTGCTTGGTGTTTTACTTCAGAAGGATTAGAAACAAAGCTTCAGATTCTTAATACAATCACAAAGGTATATCATTAAATTACTTCAAAGAGTAGCTGTCAAGGTCCTCGATCAGATAGTTTGGTTGTTCAGTTACATGCTTGTAAACTGAAAATCTGTTTATCATCGGGTGAATAGCTTATGTTTTGAGGTGCTGTTTTAGCTTCAGAAAGTAAAGGATGCTTTGCTTAATTGATTTGTCCTGGTGTTAATGTTCTAGTATTTTTCTTTTAAATTTGGTTTGATGTTAAGTAAAGAAACTAAGGATGATGCAGCACCCAAAGCAAAAAAAAAAAAAAAAATTAGAACTGGAAGTAGTCAGTTCATCAACGCTCTCCAGTTCCACTGTACATCAGCCAAAGGAAAAAACTGAAAATGATCAATTTAGAGACTAGATGACTTCCATAAATGTGGCATAACTTTTGTTTACAGCGTGCATTTTGCATGAGATCCTAATTCTGGAGCATCTTACATTTATTGGACGTCTCCAATCCAAATATGTAATCTGTGTTTATGCTTGTCTCAGCATGTCTTGTAAACCTACCTTCCTATCCAAATAAATATGCTGGATTGTTAACGACTTACTCATTGTAAACTGTTTTTTAGTGATAATGATAAACTTGAGTAAGTTTCATACATTTTTAGTCGTGAATGTCACAATTCTCTGCGTGCTATGTCTTCATAGATATCTTTAACCTTTCTTCCATTAATTCTAAGATGTTCTTAATAACTCCCTGCTTATCCTTTTACAGTCTTACAAATCTTATTACCTGTGGCATTTTTACTTTCCACTGTACTCCTGCACCTTCTACTTGAATTTTCTATTTGGATCACTATAGAATTTTATATAAAATAGTGGTAATGATTGAAAGTTAGTGAGACTTGTAAAGTTGATATTTCTAGAAGTGTTTAGAATAAACTATTAAGAAGGTGGGCATCCACACATTTTGAATCTAATCATCTATAACACTTGAGTGCGCTTCAGCTTACCTTCACTTGCAGAGTTATCTCTTTCCACGATGTATAGTGTCTGGTTGATGTATATCATATCACCATGAATCTATATTGTCCTGTTAAATTGTGTGTACCAGTGTGTGTTTGCCAGTTGGATTTTAGAGGGCTAAGTCTATATATGTGATATATATATTTTTTTTGGTAAAGAACAGCATGATACATGAACATATAATATCATTTTGTTCTTTTAATTTTTTAAAAATATCAAAATATAAACTTAGCCCCCCAACGCCCTCCCCTCCAAAAACCAATTCACAAGCACACCCTAAATGGATGAGGACCATATAATGAGTTAATGACCCATGTCAGAACTTGGAACCTTAGTTCTTGGCTCCTGAATTTTATATGCATGGGTTTACATTGAAAGAAGTGAGTTTACGGTTTGAATGGTTTTTGTCCTTAGGTCTCACTGTGCATTAAGGGAGAAGATAGTTGGACCTTGAGAAAAATTTGGACCTATGTAATTGAACTGGCTGAGCGTGACCTGAACTATGATATTCGTGATCGTTCGCGTTTCTTGAAGAAACTTCTCTCGAGCAATTTGGAGTCTCAAACTGTGGAAGCGGAAAATGGTGAATCACAGAAGAAGGACCAGTCTAGTGTGCTTGAAGAATGCATATTTGGTGGACAAACAAAAACTGTGACAGTTCCATCTGAACCTATCAATGACAGGTTTTATCTCCCTGGATCTCTTTCACAGTTGGTATTTCATGCAGCTCCAGGCTATGAGCCTCTCCCAAAACCTTGTAGCCTTCCATACATTGATCAGTATGATGGAGCTGTTAACAGTGATTCAGAGGAGGTGGAGGATCCTGGTACATCTGGGTCTTTTGACGATGAAAATGCTTCTGATTATAGCTCTGAACAGTCAATTTCTGGTTCCAGTGAAGTCAGTGGCAGCAATGAGACTGTATCTGGCGATGAAGGTGACAACAATGATGATCCATTGATTCAGATTTCAGAAACTAGCAATGTTAATGAAAATCAGAATGGCGGGGATCACTCTGGCACTTCTGGTTTTAATGACTTGATGTCAACGAAGTCTCTCGAGTCTTGGTTGGATGAACCATCCAAGTCATCTAAAGGAAGTGAAATTGAACAAAGCCAAGTTCGAAGATCTTCAGCAAGAATAACCATTGGAGATATTGGAAGCCGTGTTAAACCCAAATGCTACACTCTCTTGGATCCTGCAAATGGAAATGGTTTAATGGTGAATTATTCCTTTTTATCTGAAACTTCAAGCATATCCTCCCATCTTGTATGTTTAGAAGTATTATTTGAAAATTGTTCTTCGGAGCCGATGTTCGATATAGTCTTACTAGACGAGGATTCTAGCAAAAGTGCAGATTCACAAGCAGCAGAGAAGTAAGTATTAATCCTCCTTTTCTGGCAACTTCCAAGTTTCTTTTACTGGGTAGAGTATAAATCTGTATCTTTAGTTGAAATTTAGATTGCCAGTAAATTGGTTTCCTATTCAAAGGCTGTGGCCACTGAACCTGCAGCAAATCCAGTTTGAATATCTCAAGTTTTACTTGCTCATTCTAATCTTCTTACGTGCTTATTCCTACAAATGGTTTTATGTTTTTGTTGCAGTACCTTGAAATCTCATATTGATAAACCAGCGCTAGTTTCAATGGAGGCAATCTCTTCTCTGGAGCCTAGCCAGAAAGCGAAACGGACTCTACTAGTTCGCTTCCATCACCACCTTTTGCCTCTAAAATTGGCTTTATTTTGCAACGACAATAAATTCCCTGTCAAGTTAAGGCCTGACATTGGATACTTTGTAAAACCACTTCCAATTAATATTGAAGCTTTCAGAGAAAAGGAATCTCACCTTCCAGGGATGTTTGAATATGTGAGGAGGTATGAAAATTTTGTTGTTTGTTGGGCACAAGTAGTTTCATACTCTGTAACCCTCTTTGCCCACACTTTATGGAAGATGAAAGTTAAAATGTCAGGAGAAAAATGGAGATTTAAATTTAAATTCGAAATTTAAACCATCAAGAATAGGAAGCTTCTCATATGTAAATGTTGTACTCCAGTGAATTTAAATTACATCGGTCTTTTGAGTTTTGGCCTATAGTTCACTGATTTATGTAAAAAAATGGACACTTAAATTTTGAATAGTATGGATATTGCTCTGAAATGTGTTAGATGTTTCTGTGGATCCGTAAGTTGATATACATCAGAATGAAAGTTAAAAAGTAGATCCTGTGTCCATTTTGGTTTTAATACTTTTTTGTCAGAATGTAGAATAATTGTATTAATTATAATTTGTTCACTGGGCTATGCAGACAGCCCATTATAGATTTGTGTAGTATAACTAGTTTTTCACCATTTTTCTTAGAACTTTAGAATCTACACTTGTAAAACAAAATGATCTTAGCAATTGCTTGCTAGCTTAAGGAACCTTCTTTTTTTCTCCCTTTTAATTTTTTCCTGTTTCATTTTTGTGAACTCTAACTATGATTTTCTTGCATTATTGGCATCCAGTTGCACATTTAACGATCACATTCTAAAGCTGAACAAGGAAAGCAACTCTTTAACAGAGGATACATTTCTTGTCATATGTGAAACCTTAGCATTGAAGATGCTGAGCAATGCCAATCTTTCTCTTGTTTCTGTGGATTTGCCAGTAGCTTCCAACCTCGATGATGCATCTGGTTTGTGTTTGCGTTTTAGCAGTGAGATCTTGAGCAATTCCATGCCATGCTTAATTACAGTTACCGTTGAAGGTAAATGCTCCGACCCATTGATTGTTTCTGTAAAGGTCAACTGCGAAGATACTGTGTTTGGCTTAAATTTCTTAAATAGGATTGTCAATTTCTTAGCCGAGCCGCCTGTTACCCACTCATAAGTTTGGATAGACTTAGCTGAGCCGCCTGTTACCCACTCATAAGTTTGGATAGAAAATGCACAAGAAGTAATTAATTTGTGGACATGTACATGGAAACCTTGAAGTGCATGGCGAATTGTTTTGAATTTATGTTTGGCGAAGTATTGGATTTCTGATGTTTAATTTTCACTAGTATTGGGAATTTTGTTTGAGTTAATTCTTAATTTTCATAAACTTGTATGTCTTTTCATTTTAAGTTTTCTTTTGTGGATCTTTCCTTTGTATTGAATATTATTATTGTTTCTCGTGGAAAGGAACGTAACTGACATGCCACAATATAATATTGTTGCACCATTTACATTTGCCTGTAAGTTTTCTTTTATGATGGAGTGTAAGCAAAATCCAAAAGTGATTGTTGTATTGTATGATCAATAACGGTGCACTTAACATTTATGGAGAAAGTTGTATATTCTGCAATGTGCTGCAGATTTTAAATAGAAAATGAATGATATTACTGAGTTACTGAATGAAGTTTTCAAATACTTGTTAGGTTGAAGCAACATTTCATGTTGTCTACCTACCTGTAAACCAAAAAAACATTGTAGCAGGTCATGTTTAGTTTAGCTTGTAAAAAAAATGCAGGCCTTTGTGATTGCTTAACTCACCATGTTATAAAAATTATAGTAGTCAACCTTGTTGAGCTAAGGTACGAGGTGTAAATATGGAATGTATTCACCTCCATCAGCATGCACGGCACGTTATTTTATTTTTTTGCTTCCAACAATTTTTGATCAACACCTTCAACCATTTACACCTTGACAAAAAGCACACTGATTTATTTGATCAAGTAATACGATATATTAATCTGGTTCTTAAGAATCTCAAATATAGATCAAATCAGTCTTTTTTAGGTAAACTTAAAGGACACTTTAGTCTTATAAGAGACTAATTTGACTGGCGTTTACATTAACGATCAAAATAATAATTTTTATTTCTTAATTAAAGCAAATTATGTCCTAATACTTTTCGATGGAAACTAAATTGAGTATGTACCAAATTTTTTAAAGACATTCACTTTACAGGTCACATGGACCCTCTGCCTCTGAACCATGCGTCCTCCTCTGCATGTGACTAATTATATGTTTTTGCTGCCTATAAAATTGGAACCTTTTAAATTTAGTCTTTAATTTTAATAGTTTTTTTAGTTTCTAAAATAAATTTTTGCACTCAGTATTAGTCCCTTCTCAATTCAAATTTGTTTAATTTATGCTTAAACTTGAGTTTTTGAACAATTTGCAGACGTGTTAAGAACATTACTAAAAGTTCCTCTGGAAAAAATTGTCGTAAAATTTAATTTCTACGTTCAAATTTTGTTAATTTTATCTTTAACATTTGCCGTTTTAAAAAATTCATATTTAATTCGTTTCATGTTAAAAAATTTTAAATTTTAATTAATGAACCTTTCATAGTGTTCTAAACTTGTTTCAAAAAAATTTAAGAGTTTAAGGATAATTAAACAAACTTTGTTGTAACATGGACTAAAATTAGAAGTAATTTTTTTTTTGTAGGGACTAAAAACCTATTAAAATTAAGTAAGGACTAAACTTAGAAGTTCTTAATTTTATTGGGATTAAAAACATATTTAACCATTATTTTAAAACCTAATATATTAAAGTGGTGTTACAGTGTGATTTAATTAGATTCACGTGTAAAATAGGTATAGTTGGTTGTAAAATAGTTAAAGTGGTCTTATGTTTTATGGTCATTCAATATCTTATGTGTCAATGACATTGTTCAATGTAATATTGTAGTGCTCTATCAATAGAACGTACAGTTTAACACTATTATATTTTCTTTTAGTGCTTCAGTGAATAGTAAAAACATCATCTTAGATACTTAAAAATTAAATAGGTAGGATGTAGCGGAACTCAGATTCATATGGCTGGATTTCCACCATTTTAGACATGGGATGTTTTGTTTCCCTTATTACACATTCCATCATGGCTCTTTTCAATGATCCTGTTCGTGGCAATTGGCTATATATCCACTCCACTAGCGATTCCATCTCATCAGCAAAATCATGCATATGCCATTGCAATAGTTTAGGCACAATTATCTTTCTCTTGTTTGTTATACCAACTGAAGCTTCCAAGTACTCAACTTTGGCCCTCCCTAATTGATTCACAACTTCTTCTGAAGTGTACACCCTTAACTGTCACAAGAAACACCTCATATTAATTTCTTTTTTCATCACATTTATACATTGGTTCCTCAATTTGGATACACTCAAACAATACACTTACTGCTGGTGAAGACCAAGTGCCTCGACAGAGAGCAAATGTGACATTGGGTTCTGGATACCCCACACCATAAGCATGCCTCAACAAGACTTCCTTCTCGTCCACAGGACCCTAATAATTTTTGTAAACTTTACATTAATTAGGTTATATAAATAATTACAATATCATTTTTAATTGTAGTGTTAGAAAAATGTTGGATGAGTGAAGTCGAGACATTATTGTAGGATAAGAAAATATGTTACATACATGTTTTGATTCACATGGATGGCGAAGAATAAAGTGTTCAATAGCCAGAGCATTCAGTACTATCCCTCCTACATTCATTGCAGCCTGAGTCAATGCATAGCTACACAGTTATTATTAGCACAATCATTAACAAAAAAAGAGTATTTTTTTTCTTTTACCATAGCTACATATATATATTTTTTGCTTTTTAGAGGAAACCAAAGCTGCATACTCCCTCCGGTCACTGAACAACTGATGTAGTTAGACTATAATGTAGTCCAGATACATCAGTTGTTCAGTAAACCTGAAAAAGCAAAATTTTCTTATAAATGTGACCGGAGGGTGTATTTTGTAATTACCATCCCTTCTCTCTTACATGTACCTTATTCATAAGAGACAACAATTTATCTTGTGTACTTGGAAGGCCATGATCCAGAAATGCCTGTAATTACATAATTTTTTTTTTAGAAAGGTTTATAAGATTCATAATGTATCATGACATAGATATGATATAATAGGTAATTTCTTGTTAATGAAGACTTGAAATGCCTTACAGTACATTCATTATGCAGGCATTGTATATGTTAATCCAGAATGCCAACTTTTGCTTGTAGCTCAAGAAACTTAAATCAACATCACAGAGCTTATGCCTCAAGACCCTAAAAAAGAGGGGGGATATATAAGAATAAAGATATATAAGGAAGAAAAAAAAGATTGCATAACATGTAGATAAAAGTTTAAACAATTATTGGTGAGCTACTAAAAGCTCAAAATGAACCTTAATTTTCTGAATGCTGGCAGGCATTGTGAAAAGAATTCAGTTTCTAATGAGCTGCTACTAATTTGGATGAAATTCTTATAAGGTCCTACATCTCTTGCTGTGCAATCTAAATCTGCTGATATGCCATATGGGTCAAGACAAGAATAGGTATTGCCATTTGAAAGGTATGGATGTGTTTTGCAGTTGGATGAATTAGTCATTGAGATGAAGCTTTTCGACTGCATGCATGAAAGAGTGAGTCTTGGGGCACTGGTTTCTGATTCTTTGATGTCCAATGATGCTCGGTTCAATTCTAGGAAAATTCCTATTAGACATTTAAGAAGTTCCTCTGATAATTCATTTGGATTCTCAATGGCATTTTGTCTTGGGATTTTTCCTGTTTTCGTTCTTGGCACTTCATATTCTGTGTTCAACAAATATTCAAAATCACACGGTGAGAAAATTGAGTAACGGAAGAAAAAGAAAAAGAGTAAATAGTCATTTTGATCCTTAAATATACGAGGTGATGTTGATATATGAATGTATTGAAATTATAAAAACATTCCTCCCCGACCGTCTTTTGTTAACAATTTAATGGACTAAACTGACTAACATATGATACATTTGAGAATCAATCTACCTTAGAAAATACACATTCGAGGATCAAACACACTAAAAAAAACACATTCAAGGATGTCTTGTAATTTAGATATATTCCAAAATCACTCTTTGTAACACATATCATGTATTTACCTTTTGATCTTCTTGGGGTGGAAAATAGGCTATGGATATCCATTGCTGAACTTAAAGATGCCCTCCTATCTTTTGACTTTCTTCCTTTAGTGAATACTTCATAATTTTGTGAAAATGATCCTTGGAACTGGTTACATAATTTAGTCTGTCTTCTATGGCGTACTTTCCAATCCGCGGCTTCATTTCTTTCTTGGTACAAATTATCTTTTAGTTCCTTAACTTTTCTTTCAAGCAAAGTGATCTCTTCCTCTACTAATGCCAATTCTTCAAGAAGTTCATGAATCTACAATTTTTCACAATCATCCAAATGTATCATATCACTTCTTAAAATAAAATGTACACTGAATGATTTCTTAAATATTGTGCATATTCTTAAAAAAATACACTTAATATGAGACAAAGGAAATACTAAATCACCTGAGGTGGAAACACTGAAGGAATGTGTTGAAGAGAGCAAACAGGTCCATGCAGTGATGCACATAGTAAGACCCTATTGAGTGACTCTTCATCCTTCAATTGTGCTTGCAATTGAACAACCTATATGAGAACATATATGAAATAAATGAAAGCCACATTATAGTCATCATTAATATAAAAAAAAGGTTCATACTTGAAATAGAACTTTGAGGTTACTAATAATATCTCTTTTCTTTGAGGTTAATAAAAAAATGGTTACACATTATGGAAGAATTTACACACCTCATTTTCAAGTTCTTGTTTCTTTTGTGGCTCTTGGCTTTTCTCCATGAGATAGTCTTCGAATTTCATTTGCCTTTTGCCTATGTGAATTTCAAAACAAAGCACCCTTTGACTTCAAATATATGTATTTTTTATGTAAGGAGGAAGTTGGTCACGGTCAAAGGGTTCTTATATATAAGTATAACATTGAAAATGGTAGTTAGTACTTGTTAGTGGGTGCCGTTAAATTAAAGTATATAGTTAGTTAGGTATAAAGTTAGAGGGGATGAATATGCTTTATAGAGAAGACCCTTTATATTTAATGAATTTGAGATAAAAACAAAAGACTTGGAATGGCAAATGTGTGAGTTTATACTTTATAATAAGAATGTGCATGCGGTGGATTGGTTTCGGTTGGGAATGAGATTTGGATAAAACTTTTGCATGTACATCATATGATTATGAACCTTTTTATCTTTCTGTAGAATGTTGAATTAAATGGTATAGGTGGTAACGTGAATATCATCAATGAAATGGTGGTGTCATGAAGCCCATGAATGAGGGTTCAGATACATATGTCATTTGATGATAGAGTAGATTTTTACCAATTCATTTGAGATTTTGTATCTAATTAATAATTCATTTGAGATAATTCATACTTTAATGATTGAACAAGTGAATTTTAAAATGATTGTCAGCTTGAACTGGTTTCGTTATTGGATTATTTCTTTGGGTTCAATTCAGTTATTTAAGTGTGTGGTTAACTTTATTTTTTAAACCAAAGAAACATCAATTGAGGTCATGTTGTTAAAAACCAAAGAAGCACCAATATCAACATAACTTGTGCTGTTCAAAATGTGGCAGTAATTAATCCCAATTAATGAGGTTCCATTGTGAAATGACAAAAAAAAAATAAGTTAAAAATTCCTCAAAAAAAACAAAAAAAAGTTAAAAATTCCTCAAAAAAAAAAACAAAAAAAAGTTAATAATAAATAGAATCCGCCGACTGTGGGGATCGAACCCACGACCACGTGGTTAAAAGCCACGCGCTCTACCACTGAGCTAAGTCGGCTTGTGTTGTAATAGTCGCATAGACTTAATTTAAATTCATTTAATAAGAAATCAACGTTGTTCAACAACTCGGTGGACCACCCAGTCGAAACAAAAATGTTAATTAACACTAACCTCTTACACTGTACCAAAAAAATAAATAAATCTCACAATGAGTAATAGTGCCTATTTAAAATCAAATTACATTTACCTTAGTAATTGGTAGGTAATCTTAAATAACGTCTAAATTCACATCTACAGAAATAATACCTACTTAATCTAAATTCACGTGTACCTTATATGTCGCACGCACAAACAATCTCATAACAAAACATGAAAACACACATCGAACATGAAATAAATAGAAACTTTTCGATAACGAAATTCATGAAATTCACGAACCTTTACAAATAAAGAACCGATCAATAAAAAAAATGTTGATACAATCTTTGATTTTGGTTTCACATCTATAACGATTTGTGGATGAAAGGGTTGAAGATTTAGAATGATCATGAAAAAAAAATAGTTTTTTTGAATTTTACAAAGATAGAGCAATTTCGATATTATTGTAAAATTTAGAGTAAACTTAGATGTAACTAAAATTATATGAGATAAGACTAAACGAGTCGAACTTGAATTCTTTTTCTTGTTTTCCATTTAGTTGGGCGAACATGATTTTTTCTCTTCTTTTTCTTTCGTTTTTTTTATTGATAGTATTTTATATTTTATTATTTACACTCCTATAACTTTATGCATCATTTGTTAATCACAAATCACAATCATTCAAATTTATCATAACATTTATCTCATCATTTTCTCTACTATAGATACCCGTGCTACAGCACGGGTAGCGCGGCTCGGTTGCGCTTGGCATGGTGATTTTTTTTTTTGTCCATAGTGAAAATATGTAAAGTATTTAAAGCATAATAATGTATATATTGGTCGGTAGTAATAAAAAATGACAAAATAATTAAATTTTGATATGAACATAGATTTTAGTATTGACGATATTAAAAAAGTTAATAAATAAAAATAATCATAGATTTTATTTACTAATATGTTTTAGTGTGAAAATACTAATATGCATCACGTGAAAAAACATAATTAATGTATTATATAATATTGTTATCGTAAAATACATTTCATAAATAAATATATACTAACATATTCCCGTAAAAAAAATACAGTGAGATATATTTTTGTTAATATATAGTCCATACACTCATATATATTTTATCAATATATAGCTCCCATTAGATTTCAGAAATAAGAATATACTAATATATTCCCGTAAAACAAACATATACTCATATATATTTTTTATTAATATATAGTCCATACACCCACATATACTTTATTAATATATTAATAAAACTTAGGCAGTCGCGGTGTTTAAATAGAGATATTAAAAAATACTATTTTTTTTTGAAAGATTAAAAATACTAATTAAAACTGATCACTGGTTGTAGTTACTAAAATGGGTCCCGTGGTACAATTGTACATTCCAACAGATTTTTTAGTGATACATTTTCAAGAAAAATACAACGGAAAAAATTGAAGTATGATTAATCATAGTATATTATATTATAATTTTTTTTGTTTGTTTTAGTATTGACGATATTAAAAAAGATAATAAATGAAAATACATTTCATAAATAAACATATAATAACATATTCCCGTATAAAAACATACAGTGAGATATATTTTTATTAATATATAGTCCATACACTCATATATATTTTATCAATATATAGTTCCCATTAGATTTCAGAAATAAGAATATACTAATACATTCCCGTAAAACAAACATATACTCATATATATTTTTTATTAATTTTTTTTTGTTGAGAGAATATATTTTTTATTAATATATAGTCCATACACCCACGTATACTTTATTAATATATTAATAAAACTCAGGCAGTCGCGGTGTTTAAATAGAGATATTAAAAATACTAATTTTTTTTGAAAGATTAAAAATACTAATTAAAACTGATCACTGGTTGTAGTTACTAAAATGGGTCCCACGGTACAATTGTACATTCCAACGGATTTTTTAGTGATATATTTTCAAAAAAAAACAACGGAAAAAATTGAAGTATGATTAATCATAGTATATTATAATTTTTTTGTTTGTTTTAGTATTGACGATAATAAAAAAGATAATAAATGAAAATACATTTCATAAATAAACATATACTAACATATTCCCATATAAAAACATATAGTGAGATATATTTTTATTAATATATAGTCCATACACTCATATATATTTTATCAATATATAGTTCCCATTATATTTCAAAAGTAAGAATATACTAATATATTCCCGTAAAACACATATACTCATATATATTTTTATTAATATATAATCCATACACCTACATATAGTTTTTGAATATATTCATTCAAAAAAATATTTTTTGAATATATTAATAAAACTTAGGTAGTCGGATGTTTAAATAGAGATGTTAAAAAAATACTAATTATAACTGATCACTCGTTGTAGTTACTAAAATGGATCCCGTGTTACAATTGTATACTCCAATGAGTTTTTTAGGGATACATCAAAAAAAAATAAAAAATTGAAGTATGATTAATCATAGTATATTATAATATTGTTCTTGTTTTAGTATTGACGAAATTAAAAAAGCTAATAAATGAAAATACATTTTATAAATAAATATATACTAACATATTCCCGTAAAAAAACATACAGTGAGATATATTTTTGTTAATATATAGTCCATACATTCATATATATTTTATCAATATATAGTTCCCATTAGATTTCAGAAATAAGAATATACTAATATATTCCCGTAAAACAAACATATACTCATATATATTTTTATTAATATATAGTCCATACATCCACATATACTTTGTTAATATATTAATAAAACTTAGGCAATCGCGGTGTTTAAATAGAGATATTAAAAAATACTAATTTTTTTTGAAAGATTAAAAAATACTAATTAAAATTGATCATTCGTTGTAGTTACTAAAATGGGTTCCGTGGTACAATTGTACATTCCAACAGATTTTTTAGTGATAGATTTTCAAAAAAAAAAACAAGGGAAAAAATTGAAGTATGATTAATAATAGTATATTATGATATTGTTCTTGTTTTAATATTAATAAAACTTAGGCAGTCGCGGTGTTTAAATATAGATATTAAAAAAATACTAATTAAAACTGACCACTCGTTATAGTTATTAAAATGGATCCCGTGTTACAATTGTACACTCCAACGAGTTTTTTAGTGATACATTTTTTTTATAAAAAAAACAATAGAAAAAATTGAAGTATGGTTAATCATAGTATATTATAATATTGTTCTTGTTTTAGTATTGACGATATTAAAAAAGCTAATAAATAAAAATAATCATCGATTTTATTTACTAATATGTTTGAGTGTGAAAAATATTAATATGCGTCCCGTGAAAAATCATAATTAATGTATTATATAATAGTGTTATCGTAAAATACAAAATCATATTATGCTATAACAACAACACTTGTTAGTTTCCTCCAAAAAAAGAAAACTTGTTAGTAAAACCGAATTGAAAATTAGTAGAGAAAATGAAGTTGAAAATAATGAGAGAAAATGAAAATGAAGAAAGGTGGTAAGAAAAAGATAAGAGAGGAGAGTGAGATTAAGAGAGAAAAATTTATTATTAAAAAAGAAAGGTGGGAGAAAACTGAAAAGTTTATTATTATAAATAAAAAAAGATGAGAGAGAAAAAATTATTATTAAATAAAGAAAGGTGAGAAAATGAGTTTTTGAAATTTGAAATAAAGTGGATAAAGTGAATTTGACAAAAATAATCATAAAGTTGTAAAGGAAAAGTTCAGAAAAAAATTAGATATGAGTACTTAAGTAAATCGAATTTCTTGGAACCCCAATTAAATAAGGACAAATTGAAGACGTGACATCAAAAACGATACTTGATTAAAAAAGAACCACGACAATGGTTGAAACTTGACAAACACGCCAAGTCCCATCCTTCCAAACTGTTAGAAATTACAAGCTCTTCTTCCTATTCCTATTCATATTTTCCTCTAGAAATTGACTAGTATGTATTTATCTATACTTAATACTTTGACATTAATGTTAATGTAAACGAATTAATAGCCCATTAAGAACATAATACATCACTATACTCTATAAGATGAATTTATCATTTTCCACAATAACTTCAAAGAAATAATATATACCCAAAGAAAAAATTGAATAAAAGAATTGAATTTGATTGAATCGAATAATACAAAAAACAACAAGCATCATAGAGGTTGCATGTAACAACATACATTTATGCCTTTAATACTTGCTAGAAAGAATAAAAGAATACAAACTAATGAATCAACATGTTATATAATGAAATTTCAAGACTACTTTTAGTTTAAAAATAGGCCATGCATAGTCTAATTAAGATATATAGTAACTACTTTCTTTCCATCCTCCTATGTCTTCTTCAATTAATTCCTCTTCCACCTATGAATGAATTCCAACAAAGAAAAATAATCAACT
>Ga0228711_1003482_pt1 | contig 24441 bp, 13 predicted proteins | sample MedpolnodulmetaG_2_FD_177996 | JGI IMG/M metagenome (GOLD analysis project Ga0228711, IMG submission 177996) | Root nodule microbial communities from Medicago polymorpha collected in Santa Monica, California, United States - brown nodules | ecosystem: Host-associated > Plants > Roots > Nodule... | reverse complement strand
GCGTAACCAAAATAAAACAAAAAAAAAAGAGATAAGAAACCCGTTAAAGAGCTAGCAAGGCGAATGGCTAGAAACACCCACCTTGAAACCTTTGCTCGCGTCCGACTGCTGCTTCTTGCTCTTCTTCTTTCTTGGAACCACCGGTTGAAATGGTTGGCTTGTGTCTCTTGACAAATCAACAATATCTTCTTTCTGACCCATGTTAGCCCATGAGTCATTCAAAAATCCATAGTTTGTTAGGCCTCAAAAGGAACAAACCATAAAATTTTCATATCATGAATAACATTTTGCACTAAAGTTTGACAAGTTAGAGTATGTCACAACTACGAAATTATTTGTTCCCAATTCATGCTCAAAGTCATCTAATGTATGATCATTATTGTAATCCATATCGGTCACGACATCACACCAAGGGCCTGTGATACTTTACTTTAAAGGATGGATCAAACATGAAGATGAAAACTTTTTGAGGGACTAAACGTTGAAAGAAAATTTTAGAGAGGCTAACACGAAAAGTTGATATATTTATAGGGACCAAAAACATGTTTAACCCTTAACTTAATTTCAAATAATGATTTTGTCTTTTTTTCACATCATTTTTATTCTTGGGTTAGATATGTTTTTTATCGCTATAAATATACCAACTTTTTGTTTTAGTCCCTATAAAATTTTCAATCACTACTTTTTGTCCGTATTTTTTTTAATGAAATTGTGTAGAAATGTGTAAAATATTCTAAAAGAAATTCCAAAAAAGAATTATTTTTTTTTTGACAAAACACAAATTAAATATGAATTTTTAACCGTAAAAAATATAAAAATTCATATTAAATCCATGTTATGTCAAAAAATTCTAATTTTTTTTGAGAGATTGTTATAATATTATGATTTTTTTTTAACAAAATTTTATTAAAAAATAAGAATTCGACATATGAGTTTACTTTAAAGGAGGGACCAAAAGTGAAGATAAAATTTTTTTAGGACTAAAAGTTGAAGAAATTTTTTAAAAGGATTAAAACAAAAAGTTGATATATTTATAAAGACCAAACACATATTTAACTCTTTATCCTTTCAAGCCATTTGCTCATGAATTTTCAAATATCAAATAAAACAATCATATAAAAGCATGAGTAAAGACATCTTTAAAATCCATATGAAAATTGATCAAATACATCAATTATTTGATAGAATTTTTTACAAAATTATTTAACAGATTTTTTTTATAACCGGGACCTAAAGTCTTTGAATTAGTCTCCGTAGCTCGTACTGTTTTCAAGGGGCGGCTTAGCGCATTGTAAAGGGCGCGCGTGGATTTTGTGGAAAGCATCTTTCTACTCCGTACTTGGATCAAACGAGAATGACACGTTTTCCGTAAGTCACGCGCACCTGTAATAACAAAAAGTGTCTCTCGAAACTTCGTTGTAACTGCGTGCAGTTACTTACACATAAACATAATGGTGTGCTAACAAAATCGTTATTTTAAGGTCAAAGTGCTGCAATCCAAAACTTTGAGTTACGTTTCCGCTACGTTATGCTTTAACTTGTTGCCTTCTAAGGTACGCTTCAACTTGGGTTTTCTTTTAGAATTGGAAGCCCAGCTCAAAAGAGTAAGCCCCTCTATCTGAATTTGTAGGTGCTTATCAAACAATCTTAAATAGGTACTTAGTTAGCAAAATTGAGTTTGAAAGTATGTTGGTATAGATTTGATATTATAGGTTATAACATGTGTACTGTGATAGAAATAGTTTGATATAGATTTAGTACAACTATTGAACCAATCGTAAAAAATGTTGATATATGATATTTGTACAACCATTTTATGACAATTTTTAACAACTTTCTCTCATCCTCGCATCATGTGTTTACTCTCTTTCTTAATTTTTCTCTTTCTATTGTTGTTGACCAACATGAAGAGAGAAAATGAAATTTGTCGCAAGTGTTGTCGTCAAATGATTGTACAAATATTATTACTCAAAAATATTTTATCACTTTTACTCAAATTGAGAGTGAAAGATAAACTCGAATTTTATTAAAATAAATTAAATATTAAAACTACGTTTGCTCAATAAAATAACTGTATATCCAAACACGCGCTTAAATGTGGGTTTAATTTGGGTCAAATGTCTGTGGTAAAAGAATCACTCTGTATTCTATATTTATTATATTTTCATTTTTTTTGACAAAATTTATATTTTCGTTCCTACATACTATTAAAAATGCCAATTGTATTTTATTTGATTCTTTACATCATTTATTTTAGTCTCACTTTCAACATTTATGGATAGAGCATGAACTCACCCCTACGTGAATTTTGGGATATGTAAAAGTTTTCTATCCTGGTTAGAAAACTTTTTGAAAAACTTTACTTTAGCCTCTCCGCATTCAACATTAGTCACCCCACATGAATTTTCCGGTATTTAAAAGTTTTTCTAAAAACTTCACATCAACCTTTTCAGTTTGAATAATACTTCCAAAAACTTATATAGTTTTTCAGTTTGAAAAAAATTACTAAAAATTAAAAGAAACAATCCCAATTGTATATAAGATTTCTGGAAAATATCTACAAACCGGAAAACTTAATTAAAGATTTCAGGAAAAAAGTTACAAACTGGTAAACTTTATATAAATTTTCCAAAAACATTTTACAAAACGAAATTTTTTATATAAGTTTTTCGGGACACAACACACCGAAAAAGTTAAAATAAGTTTTATGGAAAGAGTTGTGTATTGAAAAAACTTTGAACCAATTTGCATTCAAACGCTTATTTTCTCTGCTCTCCAAAAAACTAAGATTTTTTTAGAAAAAAGTGAAGGGATTTAATTTATATATGAAGGTAAAATAGGCTATTAACACAAAGAAAATTGCTGATCACACATTTGATATGGCTGAAAAACGCAAGTAAATTACTCAAATGCTCCTTGGCAGTTGACTGCCGAATTTTATTGGAACCGGCTGCAGTTAACTACCGAGGAAAACCTCGACAGTTAACTGCCGATGCGTTCCTGCTACAAATCTGGCAGAAGCTCTCTCATCCATTATTACTCTCATTTTACCAAAAAAATTTCAAATCTCTCTCAAAATCTCTCTAAAAAACCCAACCAAATTTATTCAACAAAATCACAATTAAGTAATCATAAAACTATTAACTTACATTTTAGTTGTTATAAATGTTTTTTTTTTAGTTTTTGAGTAGATTTAAATTAGTTTAGTTTTTGAGTAGATTTACATGTTATAATTCATTTTTAGAGTAGATGTTAGTTGATTAATTTAGTTAAAATGTTTGCATGATGTTTATGTTATAGTTTAGAATTTTAGGGTTATTTTTCATTTTGGTGTTTTATATTTATTTATTAATTTTAGTTTTTATGTAGATTTACATGTAAGAGTATATGATTTATTATAAGAGTAGATGTAAGTTGAATAATTTTGTTATATTTTACATTATTTTTATGTTTTTTTTAGGGTAAAACATTTTAGGGTTATTTTTATGATTTTTTGGGTTTATGTATAATTTACACTCCAAGTGTTTGATGAAATGTTTGAATGAGTTTTTCATTGATTGTTTTCAATTTCTTATTGTGTAGATTTGAAACAATGGCCGGGTGGATCGACATTCATGCACAATTCAACGGCGGAGAACCTCAGAGGTTGAAGGTTCGGTGCCTTGGTGTAACGTTAAGAGGTCTCAAGGATCAATTGAATGAATTCAACCAAGGAGTCAACCCCAGAGACACAAGGAGCGTGGAATACGTTCGGTATAAACGTCCAACGCTCGACGAGGGGAGAGTATCATTCACTTGAGTGGAATTAACGAACAACAAAAACATGAAGAGTATGTTTTGGGAGCACAACATGTTCCAGTGGATAGATATAAGGGTAACGTTGCTGAGGTCAACTGAAGATATTATCAAGTGTCTGATTCCGCCCGAAGATCGTGATTAGGTAGGGATATGCACCTTCCAACTACAACAATTGTCTTCCTCTGGATGGGGTAATTCAAACTTGTTAAACGACAGAACTCAACATTCGATCGGGATTTCTATTGTTCCTTTCAAAAGATTAAATTCTTGTTAGGTTGGTTTAAATGAAGGTATTGAAGTGTCAAGGAATGGACCTCATTCTTTTGACACTTGAATACCGTCATTTAAACTAAGACTAACAAGAATTTAATCTTTTGAATGGAACAGTGGAAATGTCGGACAAATGCTGGAGTCCTGCTGCTTAGCAAGTTTGAATATACCCCATTCAGGGGTAAGATAATTGTTGTAGTTGAAAGGTATATTTCCGAATGTAATGTAATGTAATGAATTTACCACTTTTCGAATTTATTTATTCATTACACAACTTTTATTCGAATTCATGTTTGACTTAATTAGTGTTTATTTGAATACGCAATTTTTAATCGAAGTACGCGACTTTAATCGAAATTATTCAATACGCGACTTCGCTTCAAATTTAATCAATACACAATTTCGCTTCAAATTTAAATTAATCAATACACAAATTTAACCAATACGCAATTTCGCTTCAAATTTATTCAAAATCTTCAAGTTTATTCAAAAACAAAATTATTCAATAACAAAATGTTCCAAAATGTTCCAAGATTATTCAAGATTATTACAAGCCATTACATTATTTAATCATCTCCCTCGTCGCTTATCTCAATTGGGTTGTCCTCGACAGTCCCTAGGGCACCTTCTTTTGGTTGAGGACCAAAATAGCATGTCCTCCTGCTCTTCCTCAACCTCGACTGATTGTACATCGGCACCTTCGAATCATTCTTTTTACTAGAACCATCACAAACAATTCCGTGAAAACCTAAATCTAAACCTAAACTATCATCAAAACCTACACCTAAACCTAAACAATTCTAACAATTCATCAAAACCTAAACCTAACAATTCAATAAAACTTCTATAACAATTATAACAATTCATAACAACGTAAACCTAAACCTAACCAATTCTAACAATTCTAACCTAAACTATCCTAAAATCATAAAGCCTAAACCTAAACAATTCTAACTTAAACTATCCTAAAATGATAAAAACTAAACCTAACAATTCTAACAATTTTAACAATTCTACAACTCAATAAAACCTAAACATAAATCTAACATATCATAAAATCATAAAATCAATAAAACCTATATAATCGAAATTTAATAACAAAAAAAAAAAAAATTCAACCACAAAACAACAATGCAATAGGATTAAAAAAACTTACTTGTTTTTGTGCTTGAAATTGGCTTGGAATGGCAGAAAATCGCACCTAAGAGAATGAAAACCGCAACAATGGAGTCTTGGAAACTCCTATGTCTGTTATGTTCTTATAACATTTCATCGACAGTTAACTGCCGAGGTTTTCCTCGGCAGTTAACTACAGCCGGTTTTTGAACCCCCAGCAGTTTACTGCCGAGGGGCAATTTCATATTTTACATGTGTGTTTCAGGCTTATGATATGTGTGAACAACAGTTTTCAACGGTGAAACCCTAACGTTAGCAAGGCTTTAACGGTGACAAGGACACAAGTCTTAGACACTTCATTTTGATACAAGGTTAACCATGATACTTTATTTTAGTGATTAAGTATATTTGTGTTTTATAATTAATTTAATATTTAGATTTATTGACCTATTTACAATATTATAGTAGTCTATATATGTCATGTGTATAAACATTTTAATATAATTTTAATTTAGATAAACTGATACGATTTTACTAGTTGAGTTTATGAGTCGATCCCACCTAAGCAAAACAAGTTGCTGTAAAAACTCAAGTTTGATATAGTTTAATTCTACGATCATAAAAAATAATTTTCAATAACTATATTTTTAAAAATTAATTGTAATTAAAATGAGTTAAAAAAATAATTTAGGTTTAGAAATATTTAATAGTAATTTGACTTATAAATTTGATGTTAGAATTGTTTGTTTTCATAGAGACTCTCAATCATGTTGCCATAAAGCTAACTAACTCACTTTTTTTTTTTAATGAAACTAACCAACTGTATGTTTGGTTTCACTTCTAGAGTGACCATAATTGATTTTGAATGGTGGAATTGATTCTGATAGGTTTAGTTGCCATCGAGTAGAATTGATTCAACCTCCAGAATTGATTCTACTTGAAGATAAGCTTGGTAGCATTTGATTTTAGAATCGAGGTTCTGCGTCTCTTGCTTCAATTTCATTATATTCTTTAATTTCTCAATTTACACCGAGACAATTTTAACTACTGTGTGTGGGGAAGGTCTCTCCAAAAACGCTTTCTCTGACCTCTCTCTACAATTGAAACGCGCTGCCTCCCCCTCTTGCTGGTCACGATGTAGACGACGGTGGTGGTGGTGTGACGATGGTTCAACCGTCCACACCGCCTCTCGACTTATGTCCCCCAGTTTTTATGTATTTTTTCGTTTTTTTTAATAATAGATATGAGCATTTGACAAGCGTAGGTTTAAAGTGGGGTGTCAACTTAGTTGAGACGTTCTCTATTCCTTACCTGTCATTTTGCTCTGGCCTTATAAAAAAAAAATAGAATTGATTTTCACATACATATGTTTATACTTCAACTCACTTTTACATGAACGTAACCAAACACAAACCACTTTTAATCCAAACTACTTTTAACCAAAATCAATTCTATATAATCAATTTTATCAAAATCAATTCTTCTCGCCGCACACATAAACATGAGCCAACTCACGTATGATAGGTTTTTAAAAAGTGTTTTTCTATATATGCATGATCACATGTATACAAAAATAAAGTGTGAATTACATGATTCGAATTATCTATCAAATAAGTTTATTGGCCCACTGAAATACTTTTTGTGGTATTGAATATGTCATGTGGACCTAGGCTGTCTTTTGAATCAACTTCAAAGTGGATGCTAACTTCCAACCACAAAGGAATTGGATAAGAATTAACATAGCATCAATGGAGGGGACCTGTGCAACTTCTTTCACAATAAAAGACATATTTGTGATCTAACTTGCTACCTTTACGAAATTCTAACTAGATAAAATTAGAAATTGCTTCAGTCCTTTGATAACCACAAATTAAAGTAGAAATTCTCTTTTATATTTTAAAAAAATAGACATGTAGCTAGCTAGCTACTTTTATGAAATTCTAACTGGATGAAAATAGAAGTTTGCTTCAAGCCATCAATGACCAAAAGTTCCAGTAGAAATCTTATCGGAGTAATTATATATGTACAACAATTTTTAAAACGTACAACAATTTTTGACAATTTTTTAAACAATTTTATTTTTCTTCTTTTATACAAAAACAATATAGAGAAGGAAAAAGAGTAAAACCACAATACAAGTTTGAGAGAGTTATTCTAAAATGATTGTACAAATATTATTTTTCATAGTTTATATACTTCGAACTTTGAATACGAAAAATAAAAAGGAACACAAAATTTCTAAATTATTGATGCTTGAAAAGAAATGGGAGAAGTATTGGTTATGTGTTTTGTACTACCACTCGTAGGACATTCATATCGATGTCACTATATTATTTGTTAGGTCTTGTTAATGAATGTCTCCAAAGCATTCTTTAAGGATTCTAAAATACAAAATTACTATTTTTCAAGAAAGTCAAATAGTTCAATTTTCAATGCAATGGTTCTACACAAAATTTCATAAAATGTTACTACCATTTAAAATCTTTAAAAGAGTGTCTCAAAAACATTGGTCAGTATTTTCCTTATTTGTTTGGTTGGTTATGTGGTGTGTTTTACTATCACTTGTAAGGTCAACCAATACACAAATACTAGGAGGAAGGAGAATTGTTGTAGGAGACTATGTCTTAATCCCAAATATAGGAAAAATAATTTATTTTTTAATGATAATTAAATAATTAATATATCTAATTTATAATATAAATCAAATATTTAATTTATTTAATAAAGTTGAAAAAGTAATATTTATTTATGATAATGATCGAAGATAGTAATAGTGTAAAGCTCTACACTATCACTATGATGAGATAATCAATTTAATTCGTTTGTTAAAATATGTTCTACAAGCATATAAAAGAAGAATATTTATCCTTGTAAACATATTTTAATTGGTAGGAACGTCACATAATGTATGCTAGAGTCGATGTTTTAATTCAGATTTTTCAATTATTCAACTTATTCAATAAAAGTGAATTTCTCTAACGATTAAAAAAAGAATATTTTTTTCACGTATAAAAGATAAGAAGAAAATAATAACTAGACACTAATTGTTGACAAAAGAAATCACACATTTCTAAACTTCTGACACTATTTCCTCCGGTCTCAAATGTAAGAAACTTTTCACTTTTTAGATTCATTCAATAAACGATGTATGTGGTCCATAATGAAGACCACATACACCATTTATTGAATGAATCTAAAAAGTGAAAAGTTTCTTACATTTAAAACAGGAGGGAGTACAAAATTGTAACAAGAGGAAAATGGAAATTAATTCATGCCTTCAATGACCACAAACTCTCTCAACCTATGAATCTCCGCAATACAATAAAGTCAAATTTAGATAGGAAGATAAACTCAAATTGTGGAACCATTTAAGGCAAAAACTTGTCTTTTTGTTTATTCCTTATTTTTCTTAAGATAACGACGTATGTACAACTATTTTATGACAATTTTCAGTTTATTTTTTAATTAGTCAAAAATAATAAAGAGGAAAAGAAACAAATATAGTAAGAACATAATGTCAGCATGAAAGAGAAAATGTCCTAAAATTATCATAAAACGATCATACAAATATCGAGAGAAAATGTCCAAAAATTTTCATAAAACAATCATACAAATACCATTTTTTTTATAAATAAAAAATAATTGCGAAGGAGAAATATTTATTACTTAAAGTGTGACATTGAAGGTTTGAACTTTGAAACCATCCCGATTATAAGGCTGAGTTCTTGCGACTGAATTAACATTTCAAGATTAATTATTCGATTCCTTCCTAAAAAAGGACTAATTACTCGGTTGTTCATATCGCATTTGAAAAAAATTTGTCTAAAAAAATAATCTCTTTTAATTTTCAATGCAATTTTTTAATATTTTATTTATCAATATGAATTGCACCCTTTAGTTGATATTATGTGCCTTTCTCTCAAGATATTATTTTTCATTTTGCATTCACTATCAAAAATACATCAATAATTAACATGAATAATTCAACAAAGTCACCATTTCCTTTCATTCATTTGCCATCTTATTCTATTATGTGTTAAATGATTGAATGAGACAAATATAGTGACACAATTTATGAAGAAAAAAAAAGTCTACTATTTATGCTCAATCAATCCAACCTTGAGGTTTGTGGTTGATCACAAAAGTTGCAAAAAATACAAAAATGAAAAAGCTAGTATTGAATGCAAGCGTAATTTCCGTTGGTGTATTTGGTTGCTTTATGCCTTACATGAATGCCCTACAAGTGATGGTACAACACACATAACAAACCCAGTTAATAATGCATTGGGGCCCTTAAGTATAAGGTTATCAATTTGATTCTTGCTCCATTTGTATAAAATAACATTTGTCAGAGAAATATATTCTCTAATGATCCTGTATCTTAATAAAATAGTCTCTGTTTCCTGGTGGAAACCAGATCTATTCTCATGTGGTATGATCTATAAAACACAGATACAAACATCAGACATGACACAAACACCGACACGACGACCTAGATAATAATTTAAGAATATGACAAATTTAATGTAATTATAGGTGTCGTGTCGATGTTGGACACCGACACACACCGACACATGTCCAACACTGAAACACTACTAATACATTCTCACGTGGTATTATGACACTCAAGGGAGAAAAGACTTCCACCAAGAATGTCCTTTTGATTTTAAAAATTAAATAATAAATAAACAAATGAGTTAGTAAAAGCCTAATGATTCATGAAGTCTCCATATCTATATAAAAAAATGGAGATTAAGTTCAACAATACAAACCAAGAAATTCTGATTATTTCAGACATATGAACCATTAAACTCATAAATTCATAATACTTGCAAAGAAATTCAACTGTTTTAGTCTCTTTCTCTTGCAAAAGCAGCAACAATTACACAAACTTTTTGGAAAAACACAAGACATCCATCCCTTATTCTAACTTACAAAACAACAATCTCAGAATTGAAGTTAGCATAACAAGTTCCTAAGATCAATGCTCCTTGTACTTGTTCTTAACATCTTCAATCCTTGAATTACCCTTTGCAGCTTCTTCAGCAGCATCAATTGCTTTATCAACTGTTTGACTTTTCACTTTTTGTGTTCCATTGGTTTTCTCTTCTGCTACTCTCTGAAATTCTTCAGCTGTAGATGGTGCCCTCTCTTTTATCAAATGACTCTCTTTTTCCTTCACTTCTTGTCCATAATTCTATCAAAGCATGTTCATTCATTCAATAATTAATAAACAGCTAAACAGCTATGAAGTACGGACACCGGACACTGACACGCCGGCACAACTGATAATTTTAAAAAATTACATAATTTAGTGTAATTACAAGTGTAATTACAAGGGTCGGTGTCGGACACGACACACGTCCGGCACCGGGACACGCCTAAACCGAACAGTTTCAAAGTCACAGAATCATAGCACTAAAAATCAAACTTTTTGATCAATTTGACAATTTTAAAGCAAACCCATTTGAGTAAAGATGTCAAATTTGGATTCAACAATGAAAAATCTTTACTTTCTTGATGGGTTTTGATTTTTGAATCTTTTGATCCACTTTTCAACCTTTAATTTTCCCCTTCACAAAACAGGATCATGCAGAACAATTCTTCATTAACTCTACATGCAATAATTAAAGCTTCTTTCTCAAACACAACTAACAAATCTAACTCTTTAATTTCAACCAAAGTACAAACAAAAATTTAAAATTCAACATTTGCTTTCTTCAATTCAATCTCCTACTAGGATCATTCTTACTTGCAAAAAAAAAAAAAAATTAAAATAAAATTAAACAATTTTATATAGTTTTTGTAACACCAATTAATTGAAAAAAAAATTATACAATTTAATCAAAAACATCAAGAGATAAAAATTAAATGGTACCTTGATGGAGTTGTAGAAGAATGGTCTAGAGGGTTTGAGCAAAGAAGATCTTGAAGAAGAGTGAAGAAGAGTGAGAAATTGGGCACCAGCCATAGTATGGTTAATTGTTCAATGCCTCTCTCTCTCTACGAGAAGGATTTTGATAAAGAGAGTAAAAATATTGAAGTTGGGAGAATGGGGATGTGTCTATAGGTGGAAGCTAATGATGTACACGTGGTGTTGTTGAAGTGGAACACTTCATGCAACCTAAACGGACAACTTTGCACACTATGCTTCTATGTGCTAGTGATAGTGTCTACACATATTTATCCATTGGCTAAGATAAGTACAAATGAAAGATTGTTAGGCCAACACACCCAAAATAGATGGAAGACTTGTTGCTAAAGGAGATAGATACAAATAAGAGATTATTAAGACTTATATTTATCGACTTTTATATCCTTTAAAAAAAATTATTGACTTTTACATTTTTTTTACAAAATCGACTTTTACATATCATTTTCAGCCGTTTATTTATTACACAGGTGGTCTGAAATTGCGACGGTATTTTTTTCAGTTGATTTGGTTAATGTATGCTTGGATTGTGTGGAATGAGTGTAAAAACAGATTATTTAAGCAGAAAGAAAATACTATGCTTTAGTTATTAGCAAAGGTTAAGTCTTGTTCTTTATAGTGGCTCAAGTTAAGAAAGTCTGTTTTGTATTTGAGATTCATATGTGTGGTCGAGCCCCCCGGTATGTTTGGACATTGGCTAATTTATATTTGTATTCAGGTGCTGACTTTGTAAATAAATTCTTTAAGGCCTCTTTAGTACACCTTGTACTGAAGAGATTGTTTGTCAGTGTTAATATATACCATTTTTGCTTGTTCAAAAAAAAAAAATCAACTTTTACATTATGTTTTTTTTATTAACAAGTCAAAATGAAATAGTACTAACGATAACCTTCTCGGTACAACTTGTGCCGGAAAAGATTACAAAAAGATAAAACGCAATATGAATCTTGTAACAACACAAACTAAGAAAAACAAATTAGTTAAGAGACGACAAACAAACATTGATGAGGATAAAGCCTCTAAAAAAGGTAATTGAAATCAAATGAAATATATTTTGATTTCAACCACTGATATGACTGAAACTTAATCTTCTCACTTAAAGTTTGCAAATTTTCCTCTTTATATATTGAAAAATACAACAATTGCTATCTGTAGTAAGCCATACAATATTCAACGAAAGACACTCCCTTTTTGAAAAACCACCTAAAACACCAAATTACATCTAATGCTCATGAAGAAAGTCGTGACATACTATTTCATAGGCTAATAAATTTACCACCAAAGACCATAACCTGCCCAAAAAATCGCATTTGACAAATAAATTGTGTCTATCTTCATTCACTCCACACCCTCCTAAGCAAAGGCAATTGTTGTTATTAATAGCTCCCCTCTTAAGCAAGTTGTCTTTAGTCAGAATGCGGTTAAGAAGCATACACCAAACAAACAAAGAGATTTTAAGTGGAACCACTTTTAACCAAACATTGTTACTGTTATCAGAAATAACATTACCGTTCGTAGATATCAAGTAGTCGTACGCGGTACTCATTGAGTAACATTTGGACGAATGAAGTTGTCAAATCCACTTATCATCCTTAGCCTTCTGCAAAACAATAGAGGTTATCATCTCACTAAGTTCCTCCACATGTTCATCCTCCTAGGCAAATAGACGCCTACACCACTTCCATGCCCCACCGTTTATTCCCCTGCCCAAAGAATGCAAATCAACCACCTTTGTTGTTTTATTATCTGCTAAATCATATAATCTACTCAACCTATCACATAACATAGTTTCTTCCAATCAAGGGTCCCTCCAGAACAAGGTAGATGACACATCTCCCACCACATGCTTGATATTATCAATTAACCAACCCCACACTTCCACACTAACACCCTCTCTAATCTTAGTAATATCTCATTTTGCTCTATAACATATGCGCCCCCTCCTAAGCACAACGAGCAATTAACAATCGATACCATAAACTCTTTCTCTCTCTCTCTCTCTCCACCACATCCTCCACCACCACTTTATAAGCAAAGCAAGATTAAACTCATGCATCTTCCTACCCCCCAAACCACCTTGATCCTTTTTCAAACAAATTGTATCCCATTTTATCCACATAATTTTCCTAATTTCCCCAACCCTACCCAAAAAAAAGCATTAAAAATAGATTCAAGGGAAGAGATTATACCTGAGGGAACCTTGAAAAATAAAAGAAAATAGATCGGTATTGAAGACATAACAAACTTCGGAAGGACTAAGCAACTCCACGATGAAAGGTTACGACTCTTCCAACCCGACAACGTGCTTTTAACTCAATCAATCAAAGGCAACCAAAAGTTCAATTTTCGTGAATCACCACCGATGGGCAGACTCACATTTACAATTCATAACCTAGGACACCTCATTCAACCAAGAATCAGCTACATTATCCCAATGAAAATTCAGGTGTTGTTCTTGTTACCCCTATGTTATCTGCTAATAATTACCATTCTTGGTCGTGTGCTATGCAAATTGCCTTGTGTTCCAAACACAAGCTTCACTTCATCAATGGTGCACTTCCATGACCCAGTGATGATGATCATGATTCTATAGCTTGGGATAGGTGCAACACTACGATTATATCTTGGTTAAGCAATTATATTGACCCTGGAATTTCTCAGAGCATTCTATGGATGAAAACTTCACTTGAAATATGGAAAGAACTCAAGGAAAGGTTTTATCAAGGTTACATCTTTCGCATTTCAGATCTTCAAGAAGAAATCTACACTTTGAAACAAGGTGAAAATTCTTTCTTTTCTTATTATACTAAGATGAAGAAGCTATGTCAAGAATTAGATAACTTCATACTTATTCCTACCAGTACCTGTGTTGAAGATTGCAAAGTTATAGCCAAGATGCATGAGTATAAAGATTATGATTAGGTTATATGCTTTCTTAAAGGTTTGAATGAACAATTTTCTGCAATAAGATCTAAGATTATGTTAATGGACCCCCTTCCTAGTATTGGAAAAGTTTACTCTTTACTTGTTCAGCAAGAAAGACAAGTTTTTGTTCCCCTGGATGAATCAAAATTGCTAGCCCTTCCTTTCAGGCAATTCTTGTTTTTTTGAAAAGTCATCTTATGGTAGAGGGAATATGAATGCTACTCGTGGTAGGGGAGGAAGAGTCTCAGGCGGCAGAGGTAAAGTCATAACAATATGCTCTTTCTGTGGCAGATCTAATCACATAGTGGATACATGCTTCAAGAAGCATGGATTTCCTCCAGACTATCAGCAAGAAAGTTCCATCAACAATTGTTCTAATGAAGAGGAAAAGACTACTACTTGTTTTGAAGATGATCAGAACAAATCCATAAATCCAATAAATTTTTTTGATTTGGTTCATATGGATATATGAGGCCCTTTAGCCATTACTTCAATGTTTGGATTCAGATATTTTCTCACCATTGTTGATGATAAAAGCAGATTCACCTGAATTTATCTTATGAAATTCAAATCAGAAGCTGCTTCTATCATCAAATCCTTTGTCAATCTAATACACATTCATTTTAACTCCAAAATGAAATGTATTAGAACTGACAATGGAAATGAATTCCTGCTCAAAGATTTTTACAGTGCCAATGACATATTGCATCAAAACTCTTGTGTTGGTACCCCACAACAAAATGGCACAGTAGAGAAAACACCAACATATTCTTGGTATTGCTAGATTTTTACTGTTTCAAGCAAATTTTTGAAAAACTTTTTGGGCTCATGCTATTAGCCATGTTGTGCACATTATTAATAGATTACCTACACCCTTTTTTTTTTCTTCTCACAAATGTCCTTTTCAAATGCTCTATGAATGTTTACCTGATATTACTTTACTAAAAGTTTTTGGATCCTTATGCTTTGCTTCTGCCCTTCAAGCTCACATACACAAACTTGACTCTAAATCAAGAAAATGTGTTTACTTGGGGTACAAGCAAGGGGTTAAAGGTCATATTCTCTATGATTTATTCACAAAGGAAATTTTCATATCTAGAGATGTTGTGTTTTTTTTTTTAACATAATTTTCCATATCAATCAACGATGCCATCTGTTGATGTACCAAAACCTGCATATTCAATTTTCACACGGTCTCTATTTGATGATCTTATTCCTGATCATTCTCATACATCTAATCTTTCATCCACTCATATTCATTCTCCAAATACATCTGATACAATTCCATATCAATCACCACAATATTCACTACATTCATCTCATGATTTGAATACTTCTTCACCTTCTCAGTCTGATAAGTCTTATTTGTTTGCATCATATACCTCTCAAAATTCTCATGTATGTTCATATGATACATCTCAAAACATTCCACAAATAAATCCTAATCCACCACTTAGAAAATATACTAGAATTCATAAACCACATGAATATCTACAAGCATATCACTGTAATCTCATTCACAATACAATCCATATTGCATCTCAATCTGACTCATCATCATCTGATGAAACTTGTAAGTATCATTTATCTTCATCTTTGTCTTATCAACATCTCTCTTTTGCACACAAACACTTTGCTTTATCTCTTTCATCTATTTCTGAGCCCTCAAACTATAATGATGCAATGTGTGATGAAAATTGGAAAAATACTGTCAAAGTGGAGTTAGAGGCTTTTAACAAGAACAAAACATGGGAGTTAACATATTTGTCAGCTCATAAGAAGGAAGTTGGGTGTAAATGGGTTTTCAAGCTCAAGCTTGATGCTAATGGCACTGTTGAGAGGTACAAAGCCAGGCTTATTGCCAAAGGCTTCACACAAACTGAAGGCATATCAACTTCTCAGAACTGACCTCTATTTCAACTGGATGTCAATACAACTTTTCTTCATGGTGATCTCAATGAGGAAGTATACATGCAACCACCTCCTGGTCTTGCTTTATCTGATCCTAATCAAGTTTGCAAGCTCCAAAGATCTTTGTATGGCTTAAAACAGGCAAGTACACAATGGAATACCAAACTCACTGAAACATTTCTCTCTTCAGGATACACACAATCCAAAGCTGATTACTCCCTCTTCACTAAGAAAACTTTTCTTGGTTTTACTGTAATCTTAGAATATGTAGATGACTTGGTCTTAGGTGGGATGGATTCTGATGAGATTTAGCACATTAAGACCTTACTAGATAAGAAATTCAGTATAAAAGATCTAGGAATTCTCAAATAGTTCTTAGGCTTAGACGTTGCCGGATCACAAGATAGAATCAGTCTATGTCAGAAAAAATACACTTTAGATCTTCTACAAGATACTGGTCTCCTAAGCACAAAACCTTGTTCCACTCCTATGCGGCCACACCTTCAGCTAGACAAAGGATATGGGGAACTTCTATCTGAACCAACTACTTATAGAAGACTTATTAGTAGACTTCTTTATCTCACACATTCGAGATCAGAGATAGCTTATGCTGTAAGCAAACTTAGTCAATTTCTAGATGCTCCAACAAATGAGCATATGTTAGCAGGGTTACATGTCCTCAAGTTTCTCAAAAACAATCCTGGTCAAGGGTGTTCTTCAGTTTATCTTCACCTTTAACTCTAAAGGGATTCTCTGATTCAGATTGGGGGGCATGTTCAGATACTAGAAGATCCACCACTGGCTATTGCTTCTTTCTTGGTACCTCTCTTACAAGTTGGAAAAGTAAGAACCAAACTGTGGTATCAAGATCCTCATCAGAAGCTGAATACAGAGCTCTTGCACAAGCTACATGTGAAGGATAATGGCTACTTTACTTACTACAGGATTTTCTCATAAGTGGTCCAACACCAGTTATTCTATACTGTGATAACAAATCTGGATTACACATAGCTGCTAACCCTGTATTCCATGAGAGAACAAAGCACATAGAAATTGACTGTCATGTAGTTAGAGACAACATGCAAGTAGGAGTCATTCATCTACTACTTGTATCCTCAAAAGAACAAGTTACAGACATCTTAACCAAGCCTTTACACCCTGGTCCTTTCAACACTTTATAGAGGAAGCTTGGAACAATCAACATCTATTCCAGCTTGAGGGGGACTGTAAAAGCTTAATTGCTTAATTTGCTTGTTTTACATCTGTTGCTTGGGTAGCAAGTAACTGTCACAAACTAAACTAGTCTAAACAGCTGTAACTGAATTCAGTTAGTTAGATAGGTTAGTTATAGTTTGTTAGTAATTATAGTTGAGTTAGAGTAGTTAGTTACACTCTATAAAGCTATAGTGCTTCATTGTAAATCTCAGGTTTTTAAATAATAAAAATTCCTTTCTCTCTTTTCACTGTCTTCTCTAAATCTTTGCACATTGCAAGCTCAGTTTCATTTTCATGGAGTTTCATTTTCCCCGAAAGCACTTCTTGGAGGACTGGTTTTGGTGATATGTTCGTATTTGATTCCGTTGCTAGCAGGAACAGGCACTTTGAGTTCCCCTCCAAGTGAATGGAATGGACTGATGGTTATTTTGCTGAAGTGGTGATGTTGATTGGTGGATTTTGGCTTAAACTGGATTCAGGCTGTGGCTGCCATGTCTGACCCCGGCTTATTTGAAGCAGAAATGAGCAGTGATGCTTTTCAACTTCTAGGGATAAGCAAGATGGGATTGCTTCCTGCTGTATTCTAATCAAGGTCAGTAATGTTTTATGTCATGTCTCAATACCCTATGACTCGTTCCCAAGTAGAAATGAAACTAAATTCAACTATGATGAAACTGATGATACCCTCTTGTATAGTATCTTTCTTCTAATTAGATTGTATATAAGCAACAAGGTTATCTGTTTTGGAAAATAGACGAAGCTTTGAAAATCCTCCTTAAAGGGAATTTGTAGTTTCTGTAGTACCTACCATTTAGTCTTAAGCAAGTGGTAGATGAATACTTTCGGATTTGATATTAACTGCTTGAACAAAAAGGTAGCAACGATCTAACATTGATGTGATACTATATACTTTCTAGGTCTAAGGATGGAACGCCGACTATTACCATTTTGTTCTCTGCCACTAGAGTTATCTTCTTGTCACGGATGAGCTTTCAGCAAATACTGGAGTTCCTCAATTTCTTATATGCTATAGGAATGCTTCTTGAGTTTGCAGCTTTTATAACTTTGAGATTGATTGAAGAAGCCAAATCTTTGCCGACCTTGCAGAGTTTCCGATGTAAACATTTGGGGCTGCTGCTATGCTTTGTTCGCCTCCTGCTTTGTTACGTATTCTTGTTATGTGTCTGGCTTCTATGAGAACATTCATTGTAAGTGGAGCTGTAGTAATCGTCGGATTTATCTTTATACATTTCCAAACACAATATTTTAGACATGTTTTATTTTGATTCACATTTACACAACTCCCAATTATACATTGCTGCATTTTTAGAGTTTTGTTTTTAAATCTACTGCCTTACATTCCATCAGATTTCTGATGACTCTGTTAACATCATGTGTGAGCTACTGAAGCAATTTATCAAAATGAAAATAGGAAAAGATATTGAAGAGATTTATATTTTTTTCGGCTTCTGAAAAGGTATCTTATTGTTATAAGTTACGATTCCACTCTGCTGAAGGGCTCATTGTTTTCATGTTATTATGTGATTTTTTCCTTAGTATCTCCCACCACAAATTTTGTGTATAAATGTATGTATCTATGAGTGTCAGAGTGTGTGTGTCTATAAACTTGGTAGCAGAGTACATTTTTATTAGATATTCGATGGCGTGGTTGATGTTGGGGGTGAAAGTACTGCATATATGATACAGTAAATAGTAATAGTAGTGTATTTATTTTCTGGTGATGATGGAGGTGTATACATATGATATTACATTACTTCAATTTTAATGCATGCATATATAGCAATAGCACGAATTTGTGAACATGATTAGTTTCTGAAGTAACAGGTCTCAGAGAAGGTGGCAGCGCCGTCAGGGACATCCTTCATTACCCATTCATGGCCAACAGGAAAGTAAATTCCAGTCCTTGGGTGTGGAACCCAGCAACTTGAATATGACGATGACGATGACTCCAATACCGCCTTCTTCTCTACACTACTACTCTTTATCTTTTGATCAACCAACTGCTTCGACCCAGCTCCTCTTCCTGAGTATCTGCTGAGTCCGGTAGGACTCTCCGCTCCCTTAGCCGTTCTCCTGCACCCAATATTATAGTAGTAAGTTTCATTCATTCACTCACAATTGTGTTACTACAGTATTATAGAAATTAAAGATACTATATATTACCGGAGATGCATGAACATGTTTGATCTTCCCATGAATCAGATATGAAATATTGTTGTCTAGAAAAATATATATATTGTTGAAATTAACCTGCCAATTCACATGAACATGTTTTGAATATATAATGTAATGGACTACTATATAGATCTTGCAAGTACGGGTCCAATAAAGAAGAATAAATTCTTTTGCACATGAGAATGCAACAGCATAAATATATTCATTTGTTCTTGAGGAAAATCAACATGTGCTTTCATTATAAACCCTTGCTTTTCCTACTCCTCCCTCCAACTAATTCTATATGGATCGATCAATAATTAAACACCTTGGATATAGTCTCAAAGTAATGTTGTCTTTTTCATAGTCTCAAAGTAATATTGTCTTTTTCTTCTTTTGCCTCAAACAAAGTAGCACGTCAATTATCATGTAGCTTAATCTATTTTTTTTTTATAATATCATATTTCAAACGGTCTCATTATTCCCTGAGGCCTGAGCTATGTTTACTGAACAATCTTTTTATTTTTTTCTTTTGTGGTGGACGGAGTTTGAACCCCGAACCTTGCATATGTTATGCATTGTTTCTATCAACTGAACTAAGCTCACGAAGACACATGGTCTCATTATTATTATTAGCTCTTTAAATTTGATGTCAATTTTGAAAATTTAGTAATTATATTAGCTTGCTATATATGATAAAACAATTTGTTTGTCTAAAATGTTCTTACTGAAAGTATTAGATGTAAAATTTAGTTACACTCCCCTCATTTGAAAAAAAAAATTAGTTACCCTTTTTTTTTACAAGAAAAAAATAGTTACATTAATCAGTTGTTCTCACTGACATATATGTCAAATTGTACCTTAATGTAGTCAACATTATTATTATCAATACAAATTTTATATTATTTTTCTATACTTTTATCTTGTCTATGACTTTTAAAAAGAGTAGTAATATGTCTTTATTAAAACACAAAAAGTACAAATATTCTGAGAATATAGTTGAAAAACAAACTGCAATAGTAGATTTCTAAAACACCTACTTTATTTAATTTTGAAAATTAAGATAAAACAAACTGCAATATTAGAATAACCGCATATCATTCTCGTGAGCTTAGTTTAGTTGGTATGAACAATACATAATATATGCAAGGTTCGGGGTTCAAAGCCTGACCACCAAAAAAAATAATAACCGCATATCAATTTAACAACTCTTAGTCTACTTGTTTAACTATTCAGAACTTACAATACAGTTCCTCATATTATACAACTAGCTTGTGAAATTGTTAGTTTCAGCTGGTAGAAAAAATCCAAGATCCATTACCATCATACATCACATCATGGTTCTGAAAATTATTTGTTGAATTAATTCCAACATGAACTCTGCTGAAAATATCAAGCATCTTCACTTAATATACAACTGTATCACTTTCAGTAACTGTTACCTTATCAAGCATCCTAGCAGGTCTCATATGTACGATGCATCTGGAATTTTTGTCTACTACTTCAGTGTCTAGCTTATTATCATTGCTAAACTAAGATAAGATAAAATGACCATATTTGACATCCATGAGATAATAATTGAATTGAATTAAAATATTTAAAGATGAGATACACTAAATACTTTTGCAAAGTATCTCACTTCTTAGAATAGTCACGCAAACTTGTATTCATAACATTTGAAGCTGAAGTATATGTTTACTCTCAGTGGCGGAGCTAGGAATTTTATAGAGCATGGACAAAAAATTTACCGCAAATTCACATGTGACATAATATATAAACAGTTATAAATCAAAATAAAAGAGACTCGTCATTCTGTCAACAAAAGTACAATTTGAAATAAGAGAGATGAAACATAATCTGTCAATAGTGTGCTAAATAAAATTAGGAGGTATATGCCCTTTTCGAGGCCTCTTTGCGGTGAATGTTCGAATAATATCAACATCATCAAGTGACTTGAATATCTCCCGCTCGGAGTAACATATCATCAAGTCATTGAACCACGCATCATTGATCTTGTTGGTAACAATTCTTTCTCACAGACTTATATGATTATTTTACTAGCTTATTGACAGGGCTTGACAACCGGTGGACTTCCAACTTTTGTTGATGTTGGTAATAGCTTTGGTGCACCCGCTATTGTTGAAGATAACTTCATTAATGCATAACGCGGTTAACAATGATATGAGTGATTTGAGTGCATTTTTGCTTTTATATTCATTTTGTGTTGATTATATATATTGATGAAGTGAAGTGCATGTTATGCAGGATCATTGACAAGTGTAGCTTCTCCAAGTGTGATTTGCTATCCACAAATTAGAAGTTAAAACCTGATTCATTGTGCCCTGTTGAAGAAATGATTGTAAGGTTTTTTTTTTTTATTTATGTATGAAGTGATTGTAAGTTGTAACTTGATAGTATGTCATTTTGTCTAATAAGCTATTATTTTTATTTTTTTGAAAAAGGAAAGAAATATTATTACTTTATAATGTCTTGAATATGAATAGTGATTCAAATTTTGTTACCATGAATTAAATGAGCAATGAAGTATATATAGATTTTGATTTATGTGAGTGTTGAGTATTGGTTTGGGTGAATGGTATAATAGTTCATAGTTAGGGAGAATTATTCTAGTTAAGTTACTTCAAGAATTTATTCTAAAAATTGATTATAGTAAATAAATTTCAAATTCCAATGATAGAAAAATTCCAAGGATCTTTTCTTTGATAAAATTTCTTTCAGTTTTTTTGCATAGGATGGCATTTAAGACAGAGCTTTTGCGAACAGAATGTTCATGTAGAATTTTTTCAACAATTCAACAAACTTCCTAAATTACTAATCTAGTTTTGACTTGGCAAATCTTTGTGGAAATGATATTTTTGGCTTGTATGGTGGTGGTGTACTGGGTTTTTCACTTTCTCCCCCAACCTTTACACTTTATGGTTCCTCACTCTTTTTCCCAGTCTCATTGGTCTCACTATTCCCATTGGATTCCTCTAGTTGTTTATCATTCCTAAGGGTGACAACGTTCATTTGGCCTTTTGGATTTGGTTCAGGTTGTCCTGGTAATACTTCGGAGGATCTAGAGGAAGAAGCTACTTGTTGAGCAACTTGGAAAATTTGAGTTTCTAAAATTTTGTTATGAGTAGAGATGGAGTCCATTTACTTCCTAGACATGTAGTTATTAGTATAATGATATAAATATCAAGATATAAGCATCCAAATAGTATTAACAATATTAAGATCTATCACGGCCTAAGTACCTAATCTAGGGTTGCACTTTGCCGAAATAAATAAATCCTAATGAAACTTAATAGTGAACAGAAAATATATTAAAATAAACGACATTAATAATAAATAATTATACAACAAAGCAAATAGAGGTTCATCTTAGAACCCTAGCCTATAAATATCTAGTCACACATGATAACTAAGACAAAATACAAAATGATAAAAACATACCCTAGAAAAGATAGGAGAAGATAGAACTCCTCCTTGCTCTCAGAATCGTCTTCCTCTTGAACTGCTCCAGTTCTGAACGAGAAATTGTGAATGAGGAAGGCGGTATTTATAGGAAAAGTTTCCACCTAACTTGGGCTAAAAACATGGGCTTCCAGGGGTGAAAAAGTCACGAAAAGTGAATTTTTTCCGTAAGAAACTGGACACCTAGCGCCTGATGCCATGCGCCTGGCGCATGTGCCTGCCAGGCTGAGGCGCCTAGCCCCCCTGTCATGTGCCAGGCGCTTTAGTGCTTTTTTTCCGGGGCGCCTAGTGCCTCTTGTGGTGCGTTGGGCGCTTCAATGCATTTCTCTTGTTTTCTTCGTCTGTTGAGGTGTTTTCTTTGTTGTAAGATGTTTTGGAACTTGGGAACATAATTCTTCCCTTTGTAAAGTCTTATGAGGCCTCTTGAATCTTCATTCTTCATCTTCCCAAAGTCCACATAAATCTTTGGATGTATTGTTTGGCCTGATTTGTTTGATTTCTTCGTGAATTACTTCAAGAACACCCTAAAATTGTTATGTTTTGAGAAGAATAGAATTATAAACTCAGATATAGAAAACATTTCAAATGTCCAGAAATCATAGACAATTGATCTAATATTCCACTGCTTTGATGGTAAAACCCACTAAAATAGACTGAAAAACATGCTAAGAATAAAGTAAGATGACCTGTCATCCCCTTCCATGTGTGTTTATCTTTTATCTTATTTATTTTATTTTATTTTCGCTTTATTTATTTTTCGCCTTTATATTATTGTGCTATTGTATTTGGGTTGTGCTGTTCAAAACACTTTCGAGTGGAGCCCTACACCCAAGCTTTAAAAACCTAGGTTTAGGATGGTGGTTTGCATAGTATTGGCTCTCGAGATAGACATCTCGTTTAGTCAATATGAGGATCCCGATTAGAGACGATCTTATTTGTTGAAAGGTCTTCCATATAAATGGCTAGCCCGTTATTATGGCGAAATTTCGAATTGAACCTATAACTCTAAGGACCTTCATCTTAGAACCTCTTTAAATTTTGGTGTTTGTATTGGCTTTCGAGGTAGACATTTCGTTTTGGTTGGTGCAAACCCCGCCTAGAAGAGACGGACTCGTGAAAGGTTGTCGTATAATGGTTAACCTATTATTATGCCAAAATTTCTAGATGCTCTATAACTTTAGGTGCTCCTAACAAAACAAAAAAAACCTTAGAAGTATCCTTGGCGAGAACCCTGATATAGAAAGCACATAAAACTAAGCCCACTAAGCCCTCATAGGGAGCCTTCCCTTTAAGTTTTGTTTCCCAATTATCCATACCCACACAAAGCATGCATGCATTGCATCAACATGCATAAAATCATTTTCTTAATATATAAGCTTGTTTCATGGAATTGCAAAGGAAAAAATTGTGTTACAAGTGTATAACAAATTGAACATGGGCTCCGAGAAAAGATTCATCTCCTTGGAAAGTCGATCTCTGATGAGCAAAACCGCAAGTGCACGGTTTTACCGAAGTAGTAAAAATAGAGTATCGTTCCGACAGGGAGTTATGAATTTAATTAACTTTTAATAATGATTAGAATGAAAGTTTCAAAGGTTAAAAAGTTTGGGTTTTTAATT
>Ga0228711_1003481_pt1 | contig 24444 bp, 18 predicted proteins | sample MedpolnodulmetaG_2_FD_177996 | JGI IMG/M metagenome (GOLD analysis project Ga0228711, IMG submission 177996) | Root nodule microbial communities from Medicago polymorpha collected in Santa Monica, California, United States - brown nodules | ecosystem: Host-associated > Plants > Roots > Nodule... | reverse complement strand
ACAATCTAGTCTAGTTCTACTTCAAAATCTATCCCCCAACATGGGCTGACCTAATGACTTCAATTCCTATTGTGGGTCGGATGGTGACTGTGGTGCTGGCTAACCATGGGGATAGAGAAGCTTGTGTGTGTATGAGACATATAATTAAAATAGAAATTTCTGGTTTGTGTTTGTTTGCCTATTGGGAGTATGTAAGATAACAATGACCAATCTTTGTACTACTTTTAAGGATTTAAACGTTGTGCTTGGTCGAGGTTTCTGATTTATTTATATTGATTTTGACTCGTAGGTGGAAAATGACATGTTTAAATGGGTAGCATTTATTTCCTTAAATGATGTGTTTTAATGAAGTCTCCTTTGACAATTATACTTACAAAAAATTGTTTACTTTTTCAGGAATTGAAAGAAGAGTCAAAAAGTTAACCTGACTTGATTTGGTTGTCAAAGAACTTATAAAGTACGTACTTGTTATATATTCTCATTAATGAATGTTTAAATTTTGGTACTCGTTAATATTGTTCCACCAAATTTCTTATTATTCTACTTAAGACTGAAATGATATTCATGTGAGAGTTAACTCCATGTGAGTTTTTGAATAATAGTATTGATTGAATGTTATCGACGTATGATGGAAAGAAAATTAGAAAAAGTGATAAATTTGTTTGCAAATGCTATATTTGGTGATTTTTTGAATCATTATGTTGTTGAATTCTTGAGTTTTTATGTTATGGAAACAAAAATTGGAAAAGTGGAAACTTTGTTTTTAATGTATTTTTGTGGTGTCATTTGTATTACTTTGTTACCTGATATTGATTTAAAGCATGGATGTGTTCATGGCATGTTTAGTTCTTATTACCCTTTGTGTGGTGCTGCTCCTTTTACAAAACCATTTTGAATTTGGTGTGATTGATTGAAGAAAAGGGTGGAGTGGATTTGAATTTTAGTAATATTAATTTATTACTTCCAAAATTTGTTTTGTATGCCTCCTATGTATGTTGATTTCTACTCTTATGTAAATTGTGCTCATAATTTAGAGATTTTATTGTGTTAATAGTGTGCTTAGTTATTACTAAACTACATATATCATATTGATTAGTGATGGCATAATGACTATTATTTTTTGTGTGGGTTGCAGAGGTGGGAAGTGAAGCTTCAGCTTTAGAGGTAGGAAATGAAGATTCATCATAGCAAATCACCTCAATCGTGTTACTGGAACAACAATTGTTCATGTCATTTTGATAATTTGAGACTCGTGTATTTGGTAAAATCTCAAAATATTTTAAACAAACTTTTACTTATTATGTAATTTTGAAGATATTGAACAATAACAATGGCTTATATATTAAATGACTTTGTTTGGGTAAAAGTTATTGCTATGTTTCACTTGTAAGTGAGAGATATCAGATGATTGAGTTGAATTATATTTTGTTATCCAATGGAATGAATGTTGTATAGAGAGATTTGACACAACGGTAAAGTTGTTGTCACGTGACTAAAAGGTCACAAGTTCAAGTCACGATATCAACTTCTTAATGAAGTTAATGTTGTAACACCTATTGCTATCAGGCTGGCGCCTAATTCTAGTATTCTAGGGGACAATCGCATAACACCGAAAGTGTTGGCTCTAAGCGATGTCTGGTTTAATGAGTCAAATACATGTGATTGTAAGAAAAAGGAAATCTCGAAATCCCAAAACTCAAGATCCAATGGTAGAAGAAAAAGGGAAACAAAATGTTGTCAATCTAACAATCCTCAATCATATCACCGAATCAACGCCTCGAAAGAGCAAATTCAATCATCGTCATTGCACCCTTTCGTGGAAGCGTAACACATTAATGAGATATGATGGTAACGATATAACGTGTGTAGAGTCGGCCCTTTGGGACATGCACCCCATAGACACGGGAAAACCACACCATTTACAATTCACTGCCCACAAAGTATTCCCAAAGAATGAATGAATAACCGCATAAGGCCTTATCTCAGCTCACAAACCCATATCACATGTACTAAATTTAAGATCATTATTCATTTTCGTGTGTGAAAATACTCAACGAATACCACCAATCTGATACTTGTTTTGCACCTTTGAATTCGATCAATGTATACAAATGGAATGCACACAAATTTCAAAATACAAAAACTAATTAAATAACAACGAACTGGTACAATGATCTACTTGTAACATAATAATAACAATAGTACTTAACATGCATCATGATTATCATGATTTTCACCTTCATAGATTAAAATCCTCAAAACCACTTATTGAAACCCTTGATCCTAAAATAATGAGGAAGGAGGGAAGGGAAACTCACCTCTAATTCTAGGTTGGAATTGATGATTCAAGCTTCAATGTTCTTCTAACTTCATCAATTACTAGTTTTCTATCCAATTTTATCTTCACTCCATGAACCCAACCTTAAATATTCTTCTATCTCCAATCTACTTTTCTCTAGGTTTTCAATCATATAAATATGTGTGATGCCATTTATATCTCTCATTTCTATTTTATTTCTAAATTTTTATTACTATTAACTTGACCAAAATCAATTTAGTTTATTGTTTTGTTTTTAAAACGGATAAACAAGTATCAATATTCAAGCCTATTGATTGAGAAAAATGTGTGTAGCCGTTTATCATACAAATTCATGGGGAAGGGTGTCGTGTCATATAGCACCGCTCAAACAGTACCGAACCGCATATGATTTTTATTTTGGAGTTGATGAATTTTTGGATCAAAACTGCACCGCGAATACCCTACTACATAATATAGGTATCAAGAGCCATCTCATCGAGCCTTCGTACAAAATGTCACCAACAAATAATGCACCTTTCATTATTCATTCAAGTATCCACCCATTCAATGCTTATTTGGGCATCTGATATAATGTCATTTCATTTCATGTACCCACTAATTCAACCTAAACTCGGACGGAGGGGCAAACAAACCACAATAGCTATGAGCTAAGAATTTTAAAGTGAGCAATAACATACATTCATATCCACCAAAAATTACAAGACCCAACATTAAATATAAAAAAAATATATTGTTGTTCTCAAGCAAAATATTTTAATTTTGTGTCACCTTAACCAAAGGAGATTTATTGAAATCATAAGAATATATAACCAAACTTCTATTGGTCAAAGCAGTGAAGTAAGTTGTAGTGGGCTTCTGCCAAAAACTGTTCAACACAGATTGGCATATTTTCATCTTCATTTTGTTTCTCTGCAAGACCCTCCTGAAAATTTTTAAAGTAGAAATATAAAAATGAAATTAAGATGTTATCTTACCAAATTTATATTGATAGTACATATTTTATTATGACTAGTAATAAAATGTATATGTCACTCATAACTAAGAATATAAATTTCTAATACCCAAAACATGACAATGTTAAATTTTCAAAATAATCATTTTTTATATGGTAACCTATGAAATTCATTGAAACTGAATATTAGTGTTACATATAGTAGCTAGGAGCTGATGTGGGATAAACCCCAATCAAGTTTTAGAGTGAATCCTTTTGGATAAGCTTACTAGTTCATGAGCTACATTATTCAAGTTCCTTCTAACATAACTAAACAAAGACAAAATCTAATTGGTTCATCAAAATCTTACAATCTAGAATGATCGTTTCGATGGCAGCAATACAACATTTGAAATTAATACAATTAACAACAACCGCATCAGAGGCTATAGAAATCCGCTTCAGTCCATGATTCACAACAAGTTGTAATTATAATTAAAAATGTTAAACCTTACAAGCAAACATACTAGAAAGTACTAAAAAAGGGTTAAATAAGTCTTTAGTCCCTATAAATATAGCGAATTTTGTTTTTAGTCCTCATAAAAAAAGTGACATCTTTTGGTCCTTATAAAAAATTTAAGCTAATTTTTTTGTGGAAAAACTTTTTATAATCTTCTAAAAAAGTATGTAAAAAATCATTCAAAAATTTAAAAGTTTAAGCATAATTAAACATGTTTTAATTAGAAGTACCACCTGCACAGTGCCGCTACTATCGCCGCGAGTGCTCCAAACTCTCACATGTGTTGTGTGATGAGAGATAGTTTCGTAAATGTGCGTTATTTTTTGTTTGGAGATCTGTTCATCTGTATTGATGTTTAACGTCCTCCAATTTCATATTCAGTTTTAGTTCTGTGTTTAGATCTGGTTTGTCCTTCGACGACTCTCCTGGCCTCTTTCATGTTTCCATGGTGGAGCAATGTTGTGTGTTTGTTTCTAGCATAGTTCACGCGTTGGAGGATTCAAATGGTTTTGCCAGAAATGGCAATGTTAGCTTGTTGATGTTGATCACTATGAGTTGTTTGGTTTTGGATTCATTATCATGTTGACGATCGGGTTCACCGCCATCAATTGAAAATTTCAAGTTTTATGGGTTGCTAGAAAATATGAGAGGGTCTGTTAAGAAGGTGTTGTTGTGTCAGGTTGGTGTTCTCGTTCCTAGACTATCTAATTGTTGTCCAGGTTTGTTGAGATATGCAGGTTTCGAGGTTGTGAGTTTGCCTCCGAGACACACACAAGTACCGCCTGAATATCCATCTCACTATGTTGGTTAGTGAATTCGGACTGTCTTGATATCCTAGTTCATCTTTGTTGGACACAAGACTTTGGGGCTCAAAAGAGTCGTTAATGCCTGCTGCTGATGTAGTAGGGAGTTAATGGTACGTGATCAGTTAGTGTTGACAAATGGTTCATTCGCCAAGCTATAAACCCAATTATTTTGTTTAAATTGATTAGGGTTGGATCCAATATGTTGTTCTTATTGGTTGTATTACCCTACAAGGGTTGATTCATTTGGACTGACTCAGTTAGGTTTTATGTCCCCTTAATTTTTATGTATTTTTTTTTCTGTTTTTTTAATAATGTATATGAGCATTTGACAAAAGGTTTAGAATAGGTTACAAACTTAGTTGGACATCCTATATTCCCTCTATTGTCATTTTCTCTTAGTTTATAAAAAAAAACATTTTAATTTAGCAGCTACTAAAACTACATGCTAAAATTTCTTATAGGGACCAAAATATGTCACTTTCTTTTTTTAAGCAATGAAGTTGTAATCAGAGAGATTATAGCTTCAGAATTCATTCAATAAAAAGATAGGAGTACAAAATAAAGATGATGAGGGGGGACTTAAAACCAAAACCCTCCAAAAAGAGTTAGGAGAATCTAAAGTTTGGGAAACCAGTCTTGTTCCTAGAAAATTCTGCTAAAATTTGAGGAGGAATATCATTGTACCAGAAATGTGAAGATAATGTCAGACCAATGTTAACTAATATGTCTGCACATTTGTTACCCTCTCTATATATGTGACTAACCTAAAACCTGAAGCTATTCAACAAATACAAACAGCTATCCCATCTATTTCTTAAGCTCCAAGGAACTATCTTAGAGGACTTAAAAGCTAAGTGAACTAGCATGGAATCAGTCTCCAACCAAAGACTGTACCATTGATGAACATGAGCCAGCTCTATAGCTACCATTGCTCCAATTAATTATGCATTCAAGGTTGAACATTGGCCAATATTGATAGCAAAGGCACCTAAAAAGTCAGAATCAAAATTTGTAAATACTCCTCCATAAGCAGCTTTACCAGAACTAGCAGCACCATCAGTGTTACATTTTACCCAATCAAAAATTGGGGGAGACCACAAAACTTCTTTTATGATATTAGGCTTAGGGGGATTAACCTTAACATCAAAGTGCTTAAGGATAACAAACTCAGAGATAGATGAACTGGCTGCAAGCTTTGTAAGATTCCCTGATAGGTATGTGCCAGAGATAACCATATTGATTGCAGTTCTGGGAGTTATAAGCTTGTCATTGAATCTCTTTTGATTTCTACAATACCATATAATGTTAAAATAGAAAATGCAAGCAGCTAGAATCACAGTCCTGCACTGTGGGGACCAATTCCTTTCAGCAATCTTCAAAATGTCTATGAAAGATGAAAGGTTGCAGTTCAACTGAGTGATGGAAGAAAGCCAATTCCATACGGAAATTGCAAAGGGGAAATCAAGGAACAAGTGGCTGGTGGTTTCCTGATTTGAGCCACAAAGACTACAGACCGAAGGAAACTGTAAGCCTCTCTTGATGAGGTTTTCATCTGTTGGAAGTTTATCATGGAACAACCTCCAAACTAGAAAAGATTTGGAAGGAGGAACAGAGGTGTGCCAAATCAATTTTGCCTAGTTTAAATGTTGTGGCTGGGGAGTATGAAACATATAGGCATCCTTGAATGATAGGTTTCCATCATGTGAAGGTTTCTAGATGATTTTGTCTTCTTTGTAAGTGTTTGGAACAGTTGTCAGAAATAGTTTCAATTGCAATAGTGGATAAGCATTTAAGAAGACTTGTGGGACACTCCATATGTGATTCATCAAATAAGTTGAAAGTTTTGATTGCAGAAGATGATTTAGATGATCAAGGATGTTTAGGTATGTAGCTAAAGGCTCACCACACCAAGAATCCAACCAGAACCTAATTGATTCACCATTTCCAATTTTTCAAGTAACATTATCTTGAATAGTCTGAAACTTATGTTTTGCACCACTCCACACTGAAGAAGAAACAAAATGTCTGATAGGTTTGTTACTCCTCAATACTCTACTTCTCACCAATTGAGCCCATTGTAAATCTGATTGTAAAATTTCCCAGTAGTTTTTCAAATTGCCTGCCTCATTGATATTAGCAAGACTTCTGATACCAAGCCCTCCTTTCTTGAATGGTTTACACATTATTTGCCAAGCAACAGCTACCAACTTTTTTTGGTTGATATCCCCACTCCAAAGAAAATTCCTCATCCATTGACAATATGCTCAGAGATCTCAGTTGAATCAGTTAACAGTTCATCACCATTGGCTAAATAGGTTATGAGATTGGAGGCATTTATGATTTTGGTTATCCTATGAAAATAAGTTGTGTTTCTGTCACCTTGACTATGCCACTTAACTTTGGATTTTTGTTGCCAAAAGATTTCTTCAGTGTCCAAAACCTTTTCAAGACTGATTTGAACTGCTCTTTCTTGATCCATTAAATCATCAGTGGCACCAGAGTTATCAATTTCCTCTTGAATATAGTTTAGCTTCTCAGTAGCTTCTGTAACTTGTAAAGGAATGTTTCCAAATGTGTTCTTATTCCATACCTTCAAGGCCTCCTTTAAATGTTTCAACTTTTGATTAAGAACAAACATGGGGCAACAAACAAAATTTTGATCCCAACTCTCCTTAACAATTTTGAGGCAATCAGGGTGTGAAATCCAGACTTTAAGAAATTTAAATTGTGAGACAAACTGGATGTCATCATTTTTAAATTCTAAAAGAATAGGGTAGTGATTAGACCTTAACTTAGTGAGGGTAGAACATGAGACCAAGTTGCAGGCATTGAACCAATCTTGACTGCAAATTGCCCTATCCAATCTTCTCTGAATATGAAATCTACCTCTCCTTCCATTTGACCAAGTAAAAGCAGCTCCTCTTGTGTGTAAGTGAATTAACCTATTGCTCTCTGTCCAATTTTGAAAGTCTTGCATGTCTACAGTTGGAGTTCTGAAGTTTCTCCTTTGTTCATGTGCCCCTAAAATTGCATTGAAATCTCCTAGATGTTATTTTGAATGGATTGCAGCTTATCCCATAGAACTCTTCTTCTCAGATGACAAGTTGATACATAAACACCAGAAATGCCAAAAGTTTTCCCATTCAAAGTAATTTCCACTGAAATTTGTTGATCATCAAGGTCTAAAAGAACAGGGTTGATGTTTTTTGAACAAAAATACCACAGGTTAGGTAACTAGTTTCCTCTATTATTCACACAAAAGAGTTTCATGCCAAGCCTGTTAAGCCAGCTCAAAGAAAACTTATTAATATTCATCCAGGGTTCTGAAACAAAACACAAATCAAGTTTATGTTTAACAAGCAACTTTTTTAATGTTAACTTAGTGGGGGAGTTAGCTAATCCCCTCAAATTCCAAAACATGCACTTCATTTCAAAGGTTTGGGTTGGGCAACCTTTGATCTGGTAGAGTAGGTACTCTTCATCAATGCAGCTTTCTGATTTTTCTTTGTTTGCTTTGTAAGCACTTGTTGAAAGCCCTCATCATCAACTGTTACTGGACTGATAACTGGTGAGTGCATTTGCTGTGCAATTTCTCTTGCCTTGGAAACTTGTAGAGCAAGTAATCTGTCTTGTGTTTCATTAGGAACATCTAAATCAGCTAAGTTTGCCCATGATTCCTTCAAGAAATCAATGTCTTTTTGTGCCAAAATTGCTTTAGAGTGAACACTAACAGGACTCTGAACATCTCCTTCTAAATCAGCATGACTTTGTGTATTATCCACAAATTCAGTCTCTTCTTCACTAACAACTTGCTCATTGATAACTGGTTCATCTGGTGTAGGAGTGTTGTTTTCAGCATTCAATGCAAATGCTGCATTGTGAGCTTCAATAGATTCATTAATTTCATCCTCCAAAGCAATATCCTCTTTGTTTCTTTCAACAGTCTTAGTGGTAGAACTCTCCAAATTGACAACTTCAGGCTTCTTTGGAACATATATCTTTTCAGGAACCTTAGCTTTGCCCTGCTTATTCTAGGGTGCACCCTTATTCAAGTCCTTAAGTCTCTTGCAAATGTCAATATGATGACCAGTACATTCACAATGAGTACAAAAATCTGGCAGATTTTCATACTCAATGTCCACAAAGAAAGCAAATCCTTTTCTTTCCACTAAAATCCTGTGAACTAAATCCTGTGCCAAACTCAAATCCACCAAAACACGCGCGTAGTGTCCAAAGGCTCTATCAATTCTAAGCTTGCTTGTTATGGAATCAGTGCATATGGGAGTGCCAACTCCACTAGCAATAGCAAACATAATTCTCTGTCTCCAGTATTCTTGAGAAAGGCCAAATATACGGATCCATACCTGAGCAGTAGTTTGTTGTTGCATGGTAGGGTTGAAGTCTTTGGTCCATGTAAAAAGCTTCAACATTCCCGGATTCAGCGCCCACGATCCTACTGATCTCACCCTCCTGAGATCTTCAATGGATGAAAAAGTGAATTCATAGAATCCCCTTCCAATAGATGAGACTCCCCATTGACCCAGTGATTTCCACATAACTGTCAGCTTGGCTCGCAACTTTTCCAAAGAGAAAGGTGACCCTTTTTCAATATCTACATGGTTACCCTTTTTGATCGGTTGAGGTAGTTGGCTCAAGGGAACATCACAAACATTGCTAAGGGCTTGTGCAAAGGTCTTTTGTTGGTTTTTGGTCACGGTGACACCATTAGGGTTGGACGTATTGCTAGGGTGTTTCGAAATTGGTGGATCTGAATGATCAATCACTTTTTTATAAGGACTATAAACGAAATTGAATATAGTTATAGGGATAAAAAACTAATTTAACCCAACAAAAAAATGCAACTATAAAAAAACATGTTTACTAATGAAAGATTTACATTGTGTAAAAAAATACATTAGTAATTAAGTATATATAATTTTATATTGTAAAATAAAATTCCAAAATTTTAATATCAAAACTTGAAACTGCATTTAGAATTATTAATGATGAATAATGCTAAAATTTCAAAATAAATCAAGTATATGTGAATCTTTCCTTTGCTTTTTCCAATATATATAATACATCTCTAGAGCAATTTGGCATTTTTTTCTATAAAGTTATTTAATAATATTAAAAAATATTGTCCAAGAGGTCTCGACTCAATAGTCAAATTTTAATCTTATAAACTCAAGAATCAGAGTTTGAATCTCATCAGAGACAATTTTAAGATAATCACTAGTGTTATTTTAATTAATAATACTTTCAATCTTCCCCAAATTAAAAATAGAAATAAAAATACAAAGTGAAAGTTATATATCCATTTTTTATAATTTAAAAAGATTTTTTTGTTAATTTGTTTGTAATTTTCTTTTATAATATAATTTCTTATTTTTTATTTAAAAACAAAATAATATTACATGTTTTGGAAAACAATTTTCGTTAAAAAAAATAAAAAAAATTCAAAAACTAAAAGAAAAAACAAAAACATAATAAAAAATCCATTTGAAATAAGAACTTTTATTTCAATAAGAAAGCATATATTGCTTTGAAAGTCAAAGCTAAAAGAAACTATAAAAATTGTTTCTTTATGAACTCTTGTTTTTATAAATAAAATAATCGTTGAAAGTCAAGTCAAAATAAACTTTCTTTATTTAAAAAAGTCAAAATTGAATTTCTAATATTTAATCTTTAAAAATGTCTTAAATATTATTGACACTACTTGGATTAGTACGTGGTTCTTCTTTTCTATTCTTAGCATATCTTTCTTTAAATATTTTTGGTGTCATATTATTTTTAGTAATCTTTCTTAAAATATTTCTGGTATCGTATTATTCTATAGTAACTGAAAAGGTTAAACATTTAGTAAAAAAAATCCTAAAAGGTTAAACATGCATATAGTATAAATGATGAAGTTTTATATATTCAAAAGAGTGTACTCACTTTGATTTTTTTCTCATATTCCTCTACAGCTTTCAGGGACCGCTTTGTAACGGGCATCTCCTTGTGATGATATGTCTGCAACACAACATTAATTAATTAAATATTGATTATGTCAATAAGAAAATATAAGAAGACGTGTTCAAGATGTTGATATAATAATAGTTTGGGACGACTAATGTTCTCATCTGGAAAAACATAAAATTTAGGTGAAAATCATGTAGTTCTTGTAGAATAATATTGGCTTCAGAACTTTTTTTCTCAGCAAATATTATAGCAAAGTCTCTGCACAAGACGAACAGAGACCAACAGATAGAAACTACAAAATAAAAGCGCCAAAACATGTAAAAGTAACAACACTAATACAAACATCGTGTAGATTGAGGGCCACCTTCAACACCAATAAGATATATAACCATAAAAACTAAAATTAACACCTATATCAAAGTCAAACCTCTCACGCTTACCCAAAAGTGATCATAAAAACAAAATTCAATCACATATCGACTGCTGCTCACCATAACCCCTCGAACAAACAACCCAACCAATAAAAACCCCTACAAAGAGAATGACAACTTCTCAATACCACATCTAAGGCCAATTAAACAATTGAGAAATGACTTATTCCAACACCACTCGAACTCTGGTCCATTGGAGAAGACACTAAAACAATCCAAGAAACTTGAGTTGAGAAATTGAACCCCAATTTCGAATCAAAAGTGATCGGTCCACCAGACTCAAGAAGCATATCACTAAGGTACTCCTCAACTCCCAGTTTACTAGGGAAAACACCATAACTAGCTCAAAATTTTGGAACTAGACACTAACTCCCGATTTCGATTAAAAAACGACTAGCCCACCAGAATCTAGGATATCAATCCCATGTGAGACAGGTTCAAAGAGAGAAAATAGAGTTTAAGAGAGAGGTTGGTGTCTCCATAAGAGGTGTATTAAGAGAGAGGTGAAAGCGATTGGAGAGAGTCAATCTAACCCATGAGAGGTGGATCAGTGGTGCGAAGTTCAAAGTTTATCGCACCACCACCAACAACATCTACATGATAACAAAAGAGGTTTTAATTGGTAGGGAAGGGATGCGACAATGACTAGGGTTAGGGGAAGTAGAGAGAGGACATAGTTTTTGGGTGGTAAAGAAATAAAAAAAGATATATCTTTTGGCTTCATAACCTACTTTGATTTCAAAATGAATACGACTAAAACATCTACATAGGTTGGTAAAAATATAATTATTCTATTTTTGGGAATAGGGAAAATCTCACAAGATATGGGAACTAGATGTTGTCTACTCTATAGGTGAAATAGTATAAACATTAAGCACGTGTAACTATAGATTTCTTCTGGCCCACTCTACCGAAAGTAAAGTTGCATTCCTCAATTTCAACGTTAGTTCAACTTAATCATATGTTTGATTTCGCTACAAGCATGATAGGAGCCTCTTATTAACATGAATTCTGCACTACTCATTACTTTTCACCCTCATGATCCTTAATCATCACTACTGAAAATCTTTTTCGTTTCTTGTCCCAAACTCCATTGAATTGGGAGGGATACCCTTTGATAAACTAAATGTTATACTTTAAACCTCAAATTAGGGTATTAAAAATACCCTACAAGAGACTCTACAAGAGACATATTCAAAGTAAATCTCGTAGCATATGCTTCTAAGTAATAAGAACACATGAATTAAGTATATAATTATACTAAAATTGAAGGGGGTGAGGAGGATGTGAAGATATAAGACTTTGTTGTACAACCTATGGTGATAATATGCATCTTTTTTTCAGCTCTTAATAATATGAAAAGTTCGTAGTTAATCATGATTGATTTAGAGCACTTATGAGATGTATGACATTCTTGGAAGTTTCCCTGCAATGTGAGATTACAGACAAAGTACATTAAACGACCCGTGAGTGGTGGTGTTTGGACACTGACAATACTTAAAGTAATCTATAATAGGTATGTGGAGTTGGTGTGTGAGGTTTGTTCAACGAGTGGCTCTAAGAGGATTACAGGAAAAGGAAATTCAAAAAATTCAAATCGAAAAAGAGGGGTGATTTTGATGTATGAGACTATATTTTAAAGGAATTCATACAATAATTGAGCTTACGAATAAGATACAACATCCTTTTCTATATAGAACATAAGAATGTCATTGATAGCTTTTGAACTTCAACATTCTTGAAAACTATTTTAGCTAAGCATTCTTATTTAATATATAACTATCAACTATCATATTCTTTAATTTTATCAACTAAAATTGTTAACTCCCCACATCTAATAAACTTATTTTCACTTAAACCTATTTTAGCTACCTTGTTTTTCTGTACTGTCAATCTCATTAAGCAAGCAGAACATTGCTAAACGAGATACTATATATATTTTTAAATAAATTCTATTTACTAAGAAGGGGGCCTGTTTTATAGTTCTAGAAAATCCTATTTTAGACGTGGATTGAGAACAAATATGAACTTAATAATCAGAATATTAATTCTAAAAAAAAAAAAAAAAAAAAAAAAAATAAAAGTAAAAAAAAAAAAAAAAAAAAACAGTAAAGAAACCACCAGTCATACAGATTCTATGTTTGTCAGAACTGTGATGACATCTTTGAATCCAAAATACTATGTCTACTAAAAGGAAGAAAGCATTCCATAACGAAGATAGAGATAAATCTAATGGCCAACAAGTTGGAAAGGATTTGAATCAATCAATCAAGTAGTACAGAAGCAGTGTAGCAATATGACTCACATCTTATGATAGAAAACATTAGCTTCTGCCGAGGTGGAAGCAGGAACCAGATGCTGGTCAATAATTGTCAGAATGTCACCACAGATTTTGGAGAGTTCCTCCTCGACCTTTTGGCAGTAACTCTTGATCATTTTAACATTGTGTTCATTACCCTTAGACTCCTCCTTCTGCTCAATTGAGGACATAATGCGCCATGAAGCTCTTCGTGCACCAATGACGTTTTTATATCCAACAGAGAGGAGGTTCCTCTCTTCCACGGTTAGTTCAACATCAAGTTTTGCCACTTTCTTCATACATTCAACCATTTCTGCATATTGAATACATATTTTCAGAAGGGTCGACAATATTAATTGAAAATTATAAACAGTTTGCACCATCAAATAACTTGCAGGCGCTGTGCATTATGCAATAATAAAGTTCAGGCAATGTACATTATCAATTATCATTGAGTACAAATCAAATTTTCTTTTAACAACTGAACAAAACAAAACTTTTAACAAATTAATCTTCCCCTGGTAAGGCAAAAACAGGAGTTTAATAATAGACTGGCCAATTTGGGTCCATGACATCACTTTCGTAAGTCATTTCTGTTTCCAAACATAATTCCCATCATTACTGTTGTTGAATTTAGCTTCTTAAAATTGAACAATTCACTTTAAAAGGTAAAGTACGTAATCTCAATTTCAACTACGCAATCAAAGGAAAATGTTCCAACACATCCATAATTATTATGAATGTACACATAACATCAACTGTTAAATTTCTTACCAACATTTTTAGATAACATATTTCACCAAATTTCTCAATTTAGAAGATCCATTTTTCTTTCCTATCTAAGCATCAAATCAAACAAGTAACACAAAAATCCAACGCAATGACATATCAATAAACAATTAATAGTTTAATCTAATTTAATTCAAACAAATTTCCAATCAATGCATCATCAAGAACCACCCCCCAAATTAAAATAAAATAGTAATTAAATGTAAATTTATCCAATCTAGAAAATGATTGATCTATAAACAATGATAAATACCCAGATCTAAAAATCAAATCTTTTACATCTTAACACACATTTCAAACCCAAATCACAACAAAAAAACAGATCTACAACAATGTCAGCATAAAAAACATAAAAAAACACAAACCCATTAAAAAAAAAACAACAAAAGAGACCAAAATAACAAAATTAAAAACATAACCTTCATATCTTTCAGCTTGTTCAGAAAGCTTGGCCAAGTAAACTTGGGTCTCTCTCTCTTTCTCAGCGGACATTGTTGTTGTGTTGAGTTTGTTTCAGAGAGAGATCAGAGAAAAACTCAAAGGAGGCAAAGAAGAAGAAGAAATGGGATGGGATGTGATGCGAGAGAGAAGGGTGAAGTGGTTATATAGTGGTTCGAAAATCGAGCTTGTTGTAAGGGTCAAAGGAAGACTGAAATCTCAACCGTTGGATCTTGTTGTTTGAAAGAGGAAGCGCGCAAATCGTGATTGAACAAGTGAGTGGGAGAGAGACAAGACAACATTGCTTATCTGTCATTACTGATCACAGAAAATGCTTCTCCGACGAACCACCGCACTTCTCTTCAAAAACCACCACACCCTTCAACCACTCCGCCGCCACATCACCACCAACCCCATCACACCGGTAAACCGCGAAGAACTCCTCAAAGTCTGCACCATTCTCTACCAACAACAAAACTCACCCGATTCACGTCTTCACTCCAAACTCACCTCTTCCAATTTCAATCTCACCCATGAATTCTTCCTCCAAGTTTGCAACAATTTCCCTTATTCATGGCGACCCGTTTATCGCTTTTTCCTCTTCACACAGCAAGAAAAAAACCCATCTTTCACTCATACTCATGTTTCATTCAATAAAATGCTTGATGTTGTTGCAAAGTCTCGTAACATTGATCTTTTTTGGAGTCTTGTTAATGAAACGGCGCGTCGTGGTTTGGTTAATGATAAGACATTTGTGATTGGTTTGAAGACTCTTGGTGGTGCTAGAGAGTTGAAAAAGTGTGTGGAGTTTTTTCATTTGATGAATTTGAATGGTTATGGTTACAGTGTTGAGAGGTTGAATAAAGTTGTTGAGGAAATGTGTAAGGTGAAGCTTGTTGAGGAAGCAAAGTTTGTTGTTTTTAAGATGAAGGATTGGATTAAGCTTGATGGGGTTAGTTATAAGTGGTTGATTAGTGGGTTTTGTGATAAGGGTGATTTGATTGAAGCTTCTAAGATTTGGAATTTTATGGTGGATGAAGGTTTTGTTCCTGATGTTGATGTTGTTGAGAAGTTTATGGAGACGTTTTTTAAGGTGAATCAGTTTGGTGAGGGTTTGAAGCTTTTTGAGACAATGAGGTTGAAGAGGATGGATGAACTTGGTGTTTCGACTTATAGGGCTGTGATTAAGTGGTTGTGTAAAAAGGGGATGATGGATCATGCTCATGAGGTGTTTGATGAAATGTGCGAGAGGGGTATTCGAGTTGATAGTTTGACATTGGGTTATGTTGTGTATGGGCTTTTAGCTAAGCATAGGGTTAGAGAGGCTTATCAAATTGTGGAGAAGATTGATGTTGTGGATATAAGTGTTTATCATGGATTGATAAAAGGGCTTTTGAAATTGAGAAGAGCAAGTGAAGCGACTCAAGTGTTTAGGGAGATGATAAAGAGAGGTTGCGAACCGACTATGCACACGTATATAATGCTGTTGCAGGGTCATTTGGGGAGGAGAGGAAGGAAGGGGACTGATCCTCTTGTGAATTTTGATTCTATTTTTGTGGGTGGTATGGTGAAAGTTGGACATTCAAAGGAAGCTATTAAGTATGTGGAGAGGGTGATGAACCGAGGGATGGAGGTGCCGAGGTTTGATTATAACAAATTTTTGCACTACTTTTCAAATGAGGAAGGTGCTGTTATGTTTGAGGAGGTAGCGAAAAAGTTGAGAGAAGTAGGGTTGGTTGATTTGGCAGACATACTTGCGAGGTATGGACAGAAGATGGCAACTAGAGATAGGAGGAGAAATAGATTTCCAATAATTGAAGATGCTAATGACAAACAGGTCATGTAAATATAAAGGTTATACGATTGATGTAAAGGAACTAAAGTTGGTTGGAAATGAAGCATTAGATATATGAAATGTCAGCATTTTCTAAGCTTAGTGGTAGTGGAGAAATCTGACTTGAAAGAGGTATATGAGTAACGTATATAGCCTTTATAAATTTATATATCTGTGTGTTATCATTGGATTTTCAATGTTATATAGATAAATTCATTTATTCTCTTTCATTCAATTATATGGAAGTTTTTGTGAACCCTCAATTTAGTAAAAATGATTTAGGGTGAAGCTTGTTCCTCCTTAGAACTATTAGAGTTGTTGCCGATGACTTGGCTCCTACTCATTATTGTATCGGCATCATCCATTGTGACCATTTTGTTGGAGAAGCTGGTTTCTTTGTTTACATTAATACTTTCATTATGAGAATAGGTATACTAATGATTGATAGCTGCTGATGATGTTTGTTGCTTTACTACAACAAGCATTGACATTTGTTTTTCATCTTTATATATTAAAAGGAAACCAGTCCTGCAGGTAAAAACTTAGAAAACCCTAAGCAAGCTCTTCCCCATTTAACCAGCAAACTCATATGGAGGGAAAACCCTAGGGTTTAAAAAATGGGAAAATGACTTGATTGTCCTTCATGTCATGTGTTATTGCCTTGGGAGTCAGGTTTCTTATGGGACACGTTAAGCAGGCTTAGGAGAATGATGGCTGTTTCTTCTAAGCTTACACTTGGCAGAAGACTTGGATTGCTAATTTGAAATGAACGCATGAGATAGCCTCAATTAACTACTAAGCATTTAACCATACACTTGGCTGAAGATTTGATTTGTGTGTTTGAAATGAATGCATGATATTAGCCTTTTCTTTTGTCTATATAATAATTGAAGATGAAGCATTCACAAACTACAATAGATCAACCAAATTCCATTTTTTTCAACAAGAGCTAGCAATGGAACAATTTGGGAACTTTACAATGTATGCCAAGCTGCTGGTGCTATATGTTTGATGAAAGGTGCTAATGACTACCTTTTATATTTTGCCTGTTTAATGTTTTTCCATAACATGAGTTTGTTTTTTGCATTTGCCTTTCAACTATGCAAGTATAGCATTTTTCTGGTACAGTGTTTAGTTTGTTCCTCAAATTCTTATCCATGTACTTTTTACTTAAATGAGATGTGGGAATCTGAAAGTGGATTATGTTTGTTGTTTTTGTAGTACTTTGTTTTTTCCATATGTAATGGATCTTCCACAATGTTCTCATAACCTTCTGCTATAACTTTGTTGAAATTTCCATAGTGTTCTCATAATCTTTTGCGATATATATGTATGTTCTTTTTGATTGCAGTGAATTTGTGCTTACAATATCACAGACCTCAAGTGTTATGTGTTTGTCCTACCTCTACTTAACTTAATTTAATTTCTTATCTGTGCATGCTTTATTTCGTGACAACAGTGCAAGGCAATGCTGGTGGGGAGATTGACAGAGGTATTAGGAGGGATTTGGTTAGCCTTCGTACCTTTTACATGCAGTACGATATATGCTCTGTGAGTTTGTTTACTTGCTACTAATTAATTCTTTTCTTTAAGTATGTGTTGTGTGGTATTTTAAGTCTGTGTTTTTGTGGTGTGATTTGTTGACATAATTTTGGTTTCAATGTAGTATATGTATGAAGAATAGTAACAGAGCTTATGTAGGATATTATAGCATAGACCTTTAATGATTTAAACCTATTTTCTTTTCCATTGGTGCTGTTAAAATGATTTTGATTTATCTAATGACTTATTTGGTCTTTAAACATTTTTGGACAATAGTCATTGTTTTGTGTTTGTTCCTTTAATCACAGACCAAATAAATTGAGCATGATTGAATAGTTGATCTTATGTAGAATAATTATAGAGCTTATGTAGGATATTATATTATAGACTTTAAATGATTTAATCTTAGTTTCTTTTCCATTGGTGTTATTAAGATGATTTTCATTTATATAGGCCTTATTTGGTCTTCAAACATAGTTGAAGAACGGTGATTGTTTTGTGGTTTTTTTCCTCACATCACACACCAAATTAAGTGTTGAAGGTTGAATGTTTGTGCAGTGTAAGAGAAGGCTACCTGCTTGCTTTGCCAGGGGTTTTGGACTACAAGTTGGTCCATGTGTCATGCTTCGTGATCGGAACCAAAATGAGATCGAGGTTTCCATTGAAAAGAAGAACGGGAAAGTGTATTTTGCTGATGGATGGTCATTTTTGAAGACTTTTTATGGCATATTGGTTGGTGGTTGGGTGACAATGATATTTGCAAATCGACATCTTTTCCTGCTTGAAGTTAGGAATCTCTTTGGCGATGAATTGGAGTATCCTCGCCTTACTCCTCCCCTCAGAATGATGCTGCAGACTCAAAGTGCAAATGACTATAGAAAGTCGTTTGTTAGATATGGTTCCAATGCTCTTTTCCTTCCCACTGCTTTCTGTCATACAATGGTTAAGCAGCTAACTTCGGAGGATGTTACTTCTGGAGTGTTGGTGAGTGGCGCATTTTATTTCCTTAACATTGTTTTCTGATAATAACCGATTAGATGTCTAACTTGCAATGTTTTTTTCCCGTGTATTCAGAAGCTGAGTTGGCTAGGTTTCTGTCAATTTGCATTTCCTGCCGAGCCAACGAATATAACTGTCATTGATTACCTTGGTTATCCTTGGAAATTGCAAATGGAGTTCGGTCCTGATGGAGATATGACATGTCTATTTTCTGGTGAGTGGCAAGCCATATGCAATGCGCGTCTGCTGGTTGAAGGATCAAATGTCAAATTTGGGGTTACAGAATCCAGTAATAACAAGGTACATGTGTCCACCTCAAATGTTGGTCTTGAGGACTAGGCTCCAATCGTCTGCAAATGCCGGTGGAAATGGTGCAGGGTATCGGCTCGAGCAGTATTTATGGAAGAATTAGTGTATGTTAACGTGTTTGTTTGTCTTCACACGTGGAAAATGTGGTTGTCTTTGTGAGACCGTGAATGTTCAATAATGTATTTCTATTTTGCTGTCAGTTGTGCGTCTAATGTGTCGTGTGTACTTTTTAGCGTCTTTGTTGCTTGGTCCGTAGGTAATGAATCAATTACAAAGTTGCTTCTTATAAGTAACTTGCTGTTTAAGTTGTGTTGTTGTACTCTTAATGTTGTGTGCGCTTTGTATGTTCACTTTCAATGAAAAAATGTGATTTTTTGTTGTGATATCGCTGTGTGTGCATCATACCTACTAGCTTTTTTTGTATGAAATATGTTGTGTGCATGAATATATCTTTGATAGAAGCCTATATTAATAACAGATATGTGAATAGCAGACTCTAAAAGAGTCATGGATTCAAATTCATTATAGCAAATGTGATAGTCTATAATTGATTACAGAAAGACAACTATTTCTACCTTTTTTTGTTTAGCTCTATGCTATTCTCCAAAATTAAACCAATCATCCAATCCAACATTTACTAAGCAGCAAGCCCATCTATTCTGTACCATGAAAAACCAGTAAGGCATTCTGACTTAAAATTATAGACTATCATATTTATAAAACCATAATAGGTATGAAAAAATGGAAGCACTGATATTCATGATATTTTGGATATGATCAATCTAATGATCATATGATGTGTTCCTTATAGTGATCATTATTCTAATTCTAGCAAACCAAATTCCGAGTCAGTGATAAGGTTTCATATTCATTGCAAGATCAATCAACAGCCTTGGCCATATAATATGTTATGCCAATATAGACTAAAATACACTACAATGTAAGTAAGAATACATATTGCAGGTATTTTTCCCCTCACATGCGCATAAGATGTTGAGCACTTTGTTTTTTTGAAAGATATGCATTTGATAGAGTACTGCACTTATCCCATGTTCTTAGGCAATTTCAATTGTGCTTATCAATATGAGTGATTTTGGTTTTGTGGTGAGAATTGTTTCAGATTATTTCATTATACTTGGTGCACTTAATGTAGCCATGCCTATGCCATGTGTTGGACATTTGATCAGGCATGAGATATTTTCCCTTTCCAATGGATTGCAATTGGTTCTAATTTGGTTGGAGTGGAGTGTTAGATCAAAGTTCACCCATCTCATAAGTTAACTCCAAGTTGAGATTGAAAACGTGATCCTTGATACATTTAAGACATGTAATTTATTGTGAAGAATGTTTAATCATTATTTTGGTATGCTAGGAAAGTAGATATAGAGCCTTTTTCTTATGGCCAATCTGCATACGTACACATGGCAGAAGTATATTCCAGACAAGTGTGTAATGCATTCTGTTTAGTGGTAATTAAATTTTTTTCCCAAGACAGACATCATAAGCTCTAATATGCATAGGAATGGCTAATGATATCTCTTTTGAGCTATCTTAGGCATGCTAATCATTGATGTTTCGTGAGATCTAGGAACAATACCGATGCAAGGCATGTTTATCAGGTTAACCATTACTTCGTCAATTGTCCACTCAAGAATTAGTGTGGCGCCGTTTGAGAAAGAATGTGTTATGGGCCATGGATTCTGCCAGTTTTTGGGTATGTGCACTGTTGTTGCTGTGTAGTTGGCTGGCATATATTTTGTATGGTTTGTTTTCAGTTCGGTTTGGTGATGTTGACATGTTTTGTTAACGTATCTTTGTATGCTATGGTGAACTTTGATTAATGCCGACTGTGTTTCATATCTGTGTGCAAAAACCGGTTGTTTACGAAGTCCTTTCTAATTATGGTTGATTATGATGCAATCCACCACTTATGCACTTGCTGTCATGTGATTTGTGATTGATTATGTGCGTAATTAAAGTACATTTCAACCATACAAAACTAAAATGGTTAGGTACACATTTCAAAACTAGTCAAATTACACATTTCAACCATACAAAACTAAAATGGTTAGGTCACATTTCTGATTAAAAAAACACGCTTTTCTAACATGTGATTTGTATGTGGAAGCAAAACTAAAATGTTTTTTTTTTTTATCATATATAGGTCACATTGAAAACGATTGTCAAGAATAAGTACCAATAATTTAACTTAATTGAAATTAAAGCAACTAAAGTAACATCACAGTCATCCTAAAACAAGTAAAACAAATAACATCACAGTCATCCTAAAACAAGTAAAACAAATAGTGGATAATTTCTTGATGTCACAGAAGAATATACTTTTGTGATTGATTAGATGTCTAATTAGAGAGCACATCCTGTTAATATATCTGTTATAGAAAATATATGAAAATGCTCGGACGAATCATATGACAGTTACCATGAATATCATGTGATTGGTTGAGAATGATTATGTAATGGTTCGATAAGTTGCTTACAATATTTTAGTAATAAACCAATTTTATTAACAACGAGTTTATCCAAGACGCGCGGGAAACTCGGAGGCATATGGCCTATTACAAAAGTGTCCGATATATCAGCAAAATCGACGACTGCCAAAATCCTCTATAGAAAAATAAAAATAATGTATCAATCACCGAAAAAATAATGCCGATTAACCCTACAACAGTAATAAAAAAAGGGTTAACATGTCTTTACCCCTATAATATAGGTCATTTCTGATTTTCCTCTTTGTAAATTTTTTTTTTTGATTTACCCCCTGTAAAATATTTTTGTTTTGATTTACTCCCCTAATAGGCCAAATGAAAATTTCTTGAAAAAAAATAAAATTGGTTTTTGTTTGGCCTATTAAACAATTTTTTTTTAAAGGGGGTAAGTCAAAAAAAAATTTACAGGGGGGAAAACCGGAAATGATCTATATTACAAGGGTAAAAACCTATTAACCCATAAAAAAAATGTAGCTGCTATATGCGTGCTGCTAGCAGGTGTGTGGCAATTGTCGACGAGGTTTACTGCATCCTCGACTTCTCAATGCAAACAACAAAGAAACCACTAACGCAATAAGTGTTCAGTTGGGTTCCTGTGCCTTTCGCATGACACACAATCCGGATATATTCTTCGATCAACGACATATCTATATCGATCAACAACAAATTTTTCCGACTAAGCCCTCATACGCATCGAGAAATTTATCGATATGCCTTCCATTTACTTGAACACTAAGCAAACATAGAATTGATGGGATGATTGATCCATCTGATATGGAGACACAATGAACCAACCAAGTCTTAATATGATAAGTGCACTGTATGGTAATTTCTGTTCATCTAGATAAAAAAAAAAAAAAAGATATTTAACAGATGATATTTATTCCTTATACTGACATGCTTTTTCAATAAGGTTTGCTAAATATTGTCATTATCACAATGGATTTTTCTTTCTGCATAATATTAAAGGTTGTGAAAGTGAACCAACTAAGGGAAAAACTAAATACGGCACTGACATTATGTTATAATCATGATATTTGTTTTATCAATAGTGAAATTATTATACACAACGAATTTACACTCTTTTATATCTGTTATAACGATAGTATTTTTGGTTTTTTAAGTTATCTCATCGGTGAAGTAGGAGAGGAAAAACCATTTTCATTTTGAAATTGCATTTCACTGCCTTCTTGCACAAGAAATAGTTTTTGTCACGTGCTGTAATTTGAAAGAATACTTAGTGATCATGTTATCAATTGGCTGAAGATACAATGCACCAGATCAAACACCTCCTAATATATTTTGTCTAATAAGTCCTGTTATTGTTTCAATGAAGATGGTTGTGTGTTGCACAAGCATGAGTTAACTTTTAATCCATGTTGCTTGAACTTTTGGATAAAAGATTTAAGCTCATCATTACTATTTCCAAGTGTAACAAAATTCATTGGAATGTACAGTTCTTCATCATGATCACCATTGCATGCAAAATTTCAAACTTTTGAGAATGTTCGTTGCTTAATGTTGTTGTTATATGTTTGACGTTATAGCAGTATTTTAATAGCGTAATATCCGGTTATGTTTTAGCTTTTTGCATTTCCTTTGGGTTATTGCTTTTATCTTTCTCATATGATATATTGTTTTTGCATTGGTGTTTTCATGTGCTTCTTATTGACCCGTGCGAGAGCACGGGTCGGCCGACTAGTTTATCTAACGCTAACAACATGCTTGTTGAAATGCTCCTCAGAAACCCTATTGATTTTTTAGACCACAAATTGACATTCACTAAGGCTTTGTTTGCGAGTTTGGAGGGAAAAGGAGGGGTGGGGTTTTGAAAAAAATAAAGGAGCAAGTGGAAGAAATAACATTGAGAGATGAAGACTTTGGGGGTTCATTTTTCTTCATAATACAAATCCTCCTCATTTTGGGAACTAAAAAATTGTATTGGATGAGGGTTTTGGAGGGTTTACACGAATTCTTCAAATTTAATCTATGTAATATTTTTAAAATTAAAAATATATTAATCATAAACATTAATTTATCATTCTCTAAAAAATTACACTTTAAAAAAATGTGAAAGATTTTACCATTTCCCCCCATATTTCCAACCCTCCAGAGCCTTCCCTTCCCCTCCCCTCCAAACTCCCAAACCAAGTCTAAGGCAATAAAATATGTTACTTGTTGCAATAGTGAGAAGATCTCGAGGACGTGCTGGTAATGATATGCCTTTCTCCACGACTCCTGTTGATTATTAGTGTTCAGGAAATGTTCAATTTTTGGGTGGGTCAAGGGCTGGTTCACCATTATTTGTAATAAATGTTGAAGCTGGACTTCGTGGCACTTTATCCAGTTCCTCCTATTCATCAAATCTAGGGCTGGACAACGGTCGGGTTCGGTCAGCGGCGGACCGAAAAATAGAAGAAATTGGTTAATCGTGGGTGAGAAAATGCGACCCAATCCCGTCCGTCAGTGTCAGCGGTTTGTTCGGGTTCGGTTTAGGTGGGTTATCGGTTGGTGCGGGTGGGTTGTAACGGTTTGGGTAATACGCAAAAACATTACAGGAGTTAAAAAAAATCAAGTTTTGTCATTTGTTCCACCACACACGAGTTAAAAAAAAAAGTTTTTTTCCTATTCCACCAGTACCACATACAACAGCATAACAAAATCTTAGGAAATTAGTGTAATTCGAATTGAGTATTTGATTTGAGATACATCGTGATTGATAAGTCCTATGTAAACACTTTAGCCTCCACTGAAG
>Ga0228711_1003478_pt1 | contig 24450 bp, 23 predicted proteins | sample MedpolnodulmetaG_2_FD_177996 | JGI IMG/M metagenome (GOLD analysis project Ga0228711, IMG submission 177996) | Root nodule microbial communities from Medicago polymorpha collected in Santa Monica, California, United States - brown nodules | ecosystem: Host-associated > Plants > Roots > Nodule... | reverse complement strand
TGTATTTCTTTTCTATTACTTTTACCTTCTTTTTATTGAAAAAAAAGAAAGAAAGAAAAAGAAAATACAGAGCAACAAATAGCAGTATAAGAAAAAAAAGTTTTAAAGATTTAAACCAATGGATAAGGTTTGGTTCTATGCAGCAAACTACAAAGAAAGACATTATCAACCACGTTGATTTTAGTTTGCGGTGTTACATTCCAAAGAGTTTTATTTTATTCAAAAGTTTTAATCTTTTATTCTTTTATATCTAAATAAAATATATCTATTATGTCAAACAAAAATCTTACAAACCTACTTTTGTAGATCTATATAGATATAGTATACAACAAACTGTAATTAACAAATGTTCCAAAAAGATATATTATTGCTCTCTAAATTAAATTAAGAAAATGTATCTGATGAATTGTTCTCTGATGAAAAAACTAGCAAAAGAAGAAGAAGAAAAAAGGTCATTACAGTTACAGGACATGTGAAAGGAAATAAAGAACCAACTGGAAGAGGCAAACAACTTACACTGTTCAACTTTATAATCATCAACCACACAGAAAATCTACACTAAGTATACCAAATATTGCAAATAACTTACTTTTTCAATTAATATTTGCTATAGTTGAACAGAGCACTAAACTCTCCATACACGATGGTTCAAATTCAAGAAAACATAACTTTATTAGGTTTGTTAACAGAGCACTTATTCTTACTCGCGGTTTAACTATGGATAGCTTTTCTCTTTTCCTCTCCAGTGTGTATGATACATCCCTTCTAGATATATGGTTCTCTAACATCTTCAACCGCATAGTTAAAAAATTTCGAATCCATTAGCACTTTCTACTCTCATTCTCCGTTCTTGCTTCTGATTCTCTATTCAAATATTTCATATTATTAGAAGAATTGGAATTGAAGAATTGGAATTGCTTCCTAATTCAGTTTCCCTTGCTAATGCATCAAGAGCCTTATTTGGACTTTCTTTGATGATTAATTGTCAGGGAATACGTACATTTGCGGAAGAGCTTCTGAGTTCTGCTGTTGTGCCCGATTGTTTGGCTTCTCTCCATGTTGTGAAATTTGAAGAAATTAATGGAGAAGATCATGAGTTACTTTTAGCTAAATTTTTTATGGAAAATGGTATGATCTTGGAGAGTATGTGTTTCTCTGCTGCCAGGCAAATCCTGGACAAATATGAGATGATGCAAGAATTTAAGGAGAAACTGTACTTACTTAATTTCAATTCTGTTGTTGAATTTTCATATGAATAATTTAAAGAAGAAAGTGGTATTATAGTATGCTAGAATTTATAGGTAACTCCACCTAGACACTGTTCTTATGTAGCAAGTTAAACTCTATTGTCTTCTAACACGATTTGGGGAGAAAATGTTGATTGGTTTTTATATGATCATGAGAATATTGATCTGTATGTTGCTAAAAGTTAAATTGTCAACAATTTAGTAAATATTGGCGAGAAGTGATTAAAGAAAAAGAAACGTATGATGCTTGGAAGTGAAAACCTGTTAGAAGTTAGAACAGGAACTTACTTGCTAAAGGTGTTACTGTAAGTTGTAAATTTTGCATGGAAATGAATTTATCACCTTTCTTCTTTTTAGATTTATGCATAAAATCAATAACCTCCTCCAAAGCAATGAAATTATCACAACTCACAAGTAGCTTGATCATAATCAAAACAAGGCAAATTCTACAAATGCAGGATTTGAGTGGCAGCATTACGGGTCGGCGTACTGAAGAGATGCTTGAAAATTTTCTGAGCTTCATTAGGAGTCATGACAACTATATGGTTAATTAGTCTTGTTTGGCATAAGTTCATGGTATGAATTTTGTTAGGCATAAACATAAACTAAAGTGATGATAACTATAACTATATATGGTCTTGTTTGTGTTCAAAAGTTGTTGAGATGATATGTATATATAAAGGAAATCACAATTATCATCTACTCTTCAAATTTTTCCTTGATAATGAATGCCCTTATCAAAATAAACCCTCCACGCTCATAATGTGTCTTATAATTCCTTTTATTGAAAGATAGCTAACAAAATTGATTCACAGGTATCCTCTCAGCTTATTCATGCAATTTCAGACAATTCAGCAGACTCAATTTGTAAAATTTAATTAAGCAAGAGGAAAGAGTAAAACTATGAAACAAAATATCCAACTTTCTCTTAGTTGATGTCTTAAGGGTCAATTCATCCATGTTACTGTTTCATTATCTTGATTCATTTTCAAACAATTCAGGACAGCTTTTTCATGCAACTTCTATTATTCACTTGTTTTGTCATTTGTAAAACTAAACCAAGTTGCATATCCACAATTGCCTGATATTTTCACCAAGGCTATATAAGCTGGAACCTATTCACTATAACTCACGAAAATATTCCTTCATTTTTAAATCGAATTTTTTGGTTACTCTATTTTCACACTTATTGAAATTTTGGTCAAAACCCATATTCTTTTTCTCCAAAAATGGTGAGTTTTGGCGGAAAAAAAGTGATTTGTTGTCCCAATTTTAAATCCAAAGACAAAATATTATTTTTGAGACAAAAATTCATATGTTTAGAGCCAAAAGTCAAATTTTGAGTCAAAAACAGGGTTTAGAATCAAAATTGCAACAAATATGAAAGTATAGTACCAGAAAAGACTACTTTCACAAGTTTTATAAATTACAAGGTCTAAAAGTTCAATTAATCCAACTTTTTCATAATAAACAATCAAGTTAGTCCTTTAATTATTAAATATAATAAACATTCCTTAAATTATATAAAATCCATCAACATATTATATATGTTATTAAAATGCTTCAATAATCTGAAATTCGATTGAGAGGTAAGTAAGTTGAACTCAACCAAAAAAATACATATTATACTTATTTAGTTTATGAACAAAATTGGAGAAAAAGTCAAATAATTTAGAGACTATTTGAATTATTTTTTGTAAGAAATTTGAATTTTTTTAAAATTAAAATACACATTTTTATAAGGTTTATTTTCAGAAAAAACGTTCTCTTTTTCCAACACCTTGGATTCGACAATTCGAACCCCTCAGAACATAGTTAGGTTTTGGATTTGTTTCACCAGTCAGTCCAAGGTTTTGTTAGCTTCGTTCCTTTAGAAAGAAGATTCGGTAGTAGTAAGTAGAGTAGATTCATTAGTGGCAGACTAAAACTATCTGTAACATCTGTTGTGGTTCACCTTTTGTTATTCACTACTGTAATTATTTATGGTTGTCTAAAACTATCATCAATGCTATCTATAGTTGGTCTCTATCACAAAAAATGGAACGTCACTCAATTTTGTTGCAAATGAAGATCCACAAATACTTTTCAAACATTAAACTGATTATTCAGAATATTCTTTTAACTGTCATTATATTTTGCAGTGTGTGCATTTCAAAATATTTCGCATTCACACGTGCGTTCATTCGCAACATGTGTGTCACATTCCCACCACAACAATCACTGTGATAATCACAAGTTCCTTTCACCGAGCTCCTTTGTTGGTAGCTGGCAAGCTCCAAAGGATCCTAAGGAAGCCGAAGCTATGCTTGCTCAGCTTCGGAGTGACTACGCAAAGCAAGTGAAAGAGGTTCGGAAGGAATACATTAGAGAAATGGAGGCTATGGCGTTGGAGAAGCAACGGAAGGACGAGGCTCGGAGGGAATCACTTAGAGTTGCTAATGAAGAGCGTAAGAAACTTAAGGCTCAGGCTGCACAACTTAGAGCTCAGGAACGTAACATTACTAGAAAACGGTTTCAAGAAACCCTTGTAAGTCTCATTTTCAATTTGTTATTTTGGAAAGTGAATCTACATATTTCATGCTGTGAATGAATGTGAGTATTTTTTTAAATGAATTGATTTACAATTTGGACTAAGCCCTGTTTGGTTAAACAACTCATTAAGCAGACTTCGACCACATGTCATTAAGGTAAACCTTTTGTATGATAAGTAGACTTCTCCTTCAGACAGTTATGATAAGCTTCGTATTAGAGCGAGTCACAATCAAAAGCATGTCATTTCTGTTGGCATTTGGCATTAGACTCTTGTAGTTTCCTTGCTAATTTGCAGATAGACTCGTCGCGTGTTTATGGGCAGGCTATTTATGTATCATGTATCACGACTCAAAAGCACCTACCTAATAACTTCGATGGCAGTATACATTTCATTGTATACTTTGAATTATGTTTGATTTAATTGAACAGGTAGCTGCTGAATATATAAAACAAAATGGGTGTTGAGGTTGTTTAACACTATGGTTGACTTCCTAGCAATTGTAAATGGTCATAAGCTAGACAAAAAGTAAGATGAACCTGAATTAACTAGTGTCTCTTGCTATTTGTTCATATTCGAGATTTGATATTCAATTTCTTGTTCTTTATTAACTTGGCCTAAACTTTAAATTTAAACCTCAAAGTCTACTCTTGATGTAAGATAATGTTCTGATAATATTCATGTCCTCTAACTAACCCCTGAATACTCTGTGAAAAGTGAAAACATTTTAAATCTTCAATATGTCTTTTTGTTTTAATACTTATATGGACCTATTTTTATTGTAGTTAAGGTGGATTTCACTTTGATAATCTGCAGGATTATAGAGTTGATTAACTTTAAAAACTAGTTCTGCAATCATAAATTAAGCACCTGTGTGCTGTATTTATACCTTACAGTTAACTAGATTCTTCTAAGAAATATGTTATTAATTAAAAACTTATAAGGCAAGCTAATCTATCTTTTGTCGTCGTTCTACAGATATCTTTTATTGTTATATTTCTTTTATTATAGATTTTTCTTATTGTTATTGATATTTTTCTTTTGTTCCTGAATCAGTTAAAAGAGAGAGCAGAGAAACTTGAAATTTGGAGAACACAAGCCAAAAAGCATGAAGAGAAGAAGGCTGAAAAGAAAGAATTATTGCATAAACGAAGTTCACTGTGGGTTGATGAAGCTGAACTCGAGAAGGAAATAATGAATGTTGTAATTGCTACAACATATCTTTGATCCCCATGCTTTCATATCTCTACTGATTTGTAGAGTTTATTCTTATCTTGTAATTGCTACAAAATATCTTTGAGCTTAGTTGTTGTTCTACACAAGTTGCATGATAAAGCATGAACGTAAGTCTTTAGCTGGTTGGTTTTTTCGAATTTTGATTGAAGGAAGTAAGCATGAATTACAAACCATGCTGCATTATTTTAAATGACTTGGTAGAACAATCAAGTGGTAGATTTGATGTAGATTCTTTTCTGATGGTAAACATTGCAAAATAATGCTTTGATTAGTTTTTCCCCCCTAACGTGTTGTTAATTCAAAGAGTTGTTTGGTTCACAGTCTCCTCAACATAACATATAGAATCAATTAGCATGGAAAGTGGAAATTCTGGTAATTAATAAACAAGTAAGCTAAAAATATGTTTAATATGCTTTGATACAAGTACAAGAAATTAATGTAATAAACCACACAAGAATTTTCTTAATCTTATGGATGAAACTTGTGCTAGAAGATTTGAAATTACAATGTTATGAAGCTGTTTTGTGTCAATAAATCAGCCATGTGTATTGTTCATAATCTTGTTCGACATGATATGACAAAACACATTCTGCAACAGCCAATTATAGGCATTAGATTATATGGTAGCATTTGTGTATAGAAACAGTATGTATGAAAACATCTTTCATGGTTGGAAGTATGAAAACATCTTTCATGGTTGGAATAGTCATCACAAATGCTCTTAAAGCCTTACCTCAATCCAAGTTGCAAACTGCAAGCATAGTTTGAATCTATAATTCTATATTTACTTGGCGAACTCCAAATGAATACACTAATTGTCTTATTGTTTATGCTTTTCTTGCTGTAGACTAACCAGTTGCTTATAGATGCTTCCTGGTTTAGCCATCAGCTTCTCATGACTTCCCATTTCTGCAACCTTCCCATGTTGCAGCACTGCAATGGTGTCTGCATCGCGAACAGTTGAGAGCCTGTGAGCTACCAAAATCATCGTTCGACCTTCCATAAGCTTATCAATAGCTTCTTGGACAAGTCTCTCTGATATTGTGTCCAGTGCACTTGTTGCTTCATCCAATAGAAGAATGGATGGATCTTTCAGAATCGCTCTAGCGATCGCTACTCTTTGTTTTTGTCCTCTTGATAATTGCACTCCTCTCTCACCAACCTTAGTTTTGTACCCTTCCACCATTGTACTGATGAATTCATGAGCATTTGCAGCTTTGGCTGCCTTCATTACCTCAATTTCTGTTGCTTCATCTTTTCCATACTTGATGTTTTCGTAAATTGTCATAGAGAACAAAGCTGGTTCTTGCTGAACCAATCCTATTCTCTGCCTTAATGATCTCAAGTTTAGGCTTTTCATATCACATTCGTCTATCAGAACCGACCCGGATGTAGGATCGTAAAATCTCATTACAAGAGCAATCACAGTGCTCTTCCCTGAGCCGCTTTGGCCTACTACTGCAAGACATTTTCCTGCTGAGACTCTGAGGTTCAAGTTCTGAAATATGGTGATATCAGGTCTCATTGGGTACTTGAAGCACACATTTTGAAACTTAACATCTCCTTTGACTTCACTTATCATTTTGCTATTCGGATCATTTGGGTTGATGGATGTTTTCCTATGGAGGATGCTGAAAACCGATCTCAGTGCTTGTGTCCCTGTCACAATATCTGGGGTAAGGGGTATTGTTTCTACTATTGCAATAGCGGTGATGATTAAGACCATAACAGATTTCATGAGATCTCCGAAATTTGACTCTTTCTTCTTGATTAATATGGATGCATACCAAAGTACAAGTGCATAGGAGCAGAAAGCAAACAGTTGTGTCAAGCCGTAACCAAAACCTGATATGTGGCCTCTCAGAAGTGCCTGCTTGTTAGGTTTATTCAGTTCATATGCGAATTGGGTTGACATTCGATCTTCTGCACCGAAAGCAGTGACAATACGTATGTTCACAATAGTATCACGAGCCAAAGAAGTTGCTTTGGAGTAAGCATGATTGTAATCTCCACCAAATCCCTTGAGAAATAGTTGCTGCATAAACAATTTTATTTTCGGTTTTCTATAGGTTATGATGCAGTTAAGAACGAGGACATGAATAATGCACTAAAGCAAGAAGTATGAAAGAACAAATCATTAGTGAAGTTTTCTTATTTTGAGATTAACCTCTGTGATGCAAGCTCCTATGAGAAAGGGAAGGCAAGCTGCAACAACTAATGTTAGTTTCCAACTCATTGTGAAGGCAATAACAAATGCTGTTACAGTGAGAGCTATGTTTTGCACAAGGGTTGAGAGTCTGTCAGCTAGAGCACTTCTTATTATTGTTGCATCAGCTGCTTGCATTGCTGTTAGTGAGCCGGTATTGTTCTCATTGATATCAAACCATGCGACCTCGTTGGTAAGAATAGCTGCGTGCCAAATTAAATATAATTATTTAGTGATGCGAAAATAAATCAAGAAAATGCCAAAGGATGTAAATAGGAAGCGCAAGTGGTTGGTGCGGATGTGTGTAAGTGTTGTTAACTCTTGAGTATCAGTTCAATTTCCACTAATAAGAAAATAAGGCTGGTCATGTGTTCCTCAGGGAAAATTGAAGTTTACTTTTCTTCAAACCAACATTAGCTTAAGATAATTTAATGCATAGTGTGATTCTAAAAGAATGTTTTTGCAGCTTTGGAATACCTGAGAACATTAATAATCGTACACGGGTGGTGAGACGGTCTCCCATTAATGAATAGAAGTAGTGTTTCAATAGATAAATAGGAATGGTAACAGCAGCCAGGGCGACAAATATAAGAGCTACATGATCAACTTCTTGCTTGATCTTGGAATCGTTAGCAGAGTAAAATGCAGTCAAAATGTGTGTGATTCCGAGGGCAATCAGAGGAGCTTCCATGCCTGCCAAAACTGCACCTACTGACCCAAGAACTGCATATGGCCACTCTGGGGCATTCAGTTTCAGTAGATCCAAAATTGATGGAATGGAAGCAGTGTATGATGTCAAGCCTTGATCACTTGATTGAACCTCCTCATTGTTCAGGTTGTTTGGAAGTTCTCGAAAACTATAATTTCTCGAACTTCCCATGCGAGATAATGAGCTAGAGCTTGTGAAGTTTTGTGATGCCTGCAAACTCACATACTCGCCATTTTTGGACATCAATTCTAAATGAGTCCCACTTTCGGCAACCTGGCCATTCTTCAACACAATAATTGTATCTACATTGCGTACGGTGGATAATCGATGTGCAACAATTACTGTTGTCCGGTCTAACATTATTTTTTCCAATACCTGCTGCACAATGAGTTCTGATTCAGCATCCAGTGCACTGGTGGCCTCATCTAAAAGCAATATTTTCGGGTTTCTTAGCACTGCTCTTGCTATAGCAATTCTTTGTTTTTGTCCCCTTGAAAGATGTAATTCACCTTCTCCAACCTGAATTGAAAACAAAATAAAAACGAATTCACAAACTTCTTTGTTTTAAAGATATGATTTTTATGTTCAACAACTAATAGTTCACCTGAGTATTGTAACCTTGAGGTAATCCTGTAATGAAAGAATGAGCATTTGCAACCTTGGCAGCATGTATAATTTCATTCACGTTTGCATCTTCTTTTCCAAATAAAATGTTTCCAGCTATTGTTGTGGCAAAAAGTGCTGGTTCTTGACTCACCAATCCCATTTGTTTTCTCAACCATCTCAATTTAAAATTCTTTAAGTCATATCCATCCAATAGGACCTTACCTAGTGAAAATTATTGCATTATCCTCTCCTCCAAAATATAGAACTATATGTAGACATACAAAACTTGCTACATGCTAATTAAATTAAGGAAAATGTTAACAGTGTCTTTTTCATCAAGGAATCACATAAAGTCGTAGGAGCTACATGAATTTCGTCCATTAAAATAGTGAGTGTCAAAAAGAAAGTGTTAAGAGTCAGTATTGCTAGCACTGTGTCTGAGAAATTACCTGAAGTGGGGTCATAGAACCTTTGAATAAGGGAAATGATTGTGCTCTTTCCAGAAGTACTTGAACCAACAACGGCTACCGTCTTCCCAGCACTCACTGTTAAGCTCAAATTCTCAATGATCATTTTGTTTCTTGAGGGGCAAGTAAAACAGACCTCACAAAATTCAATTTTCCCTGCTACTTGTGACAACACAAAGCCATCATCCAGCATTTTAGATGATTCTGAAACAGATGCAATCATGTTCATGATATTGGCTGCAGCTGCACGCCCTTTAGCAATGGAACCAATGTTTGGAGCAGCTTGACCAAGGGCACTATTATAAAACAGAACAATTATATCAGTATAGTCGTTACTAAAATATATGATCCATTGTTTTTCTCATGCAACTTTTTAATATTCATAGTGTTTTTTGCATCATGCATATATCTCTAGATTGAAGTATTTATGGTTTTTAGGAGTAACAGTTTTAAGAAATCAATGTAAATGAAATATGTGTTTAAGGACAAATCGTTCGGGAAAAACCTAGTTTGAATTCTAACTGGAACAATCATCTGCCATACTTTACATACCTATCTACCAAACTCCAAATTATCAGAGCCGTTTTCAGGAAACCGCAAAGTTACGACAAAAAAAATGTATTGCATGACATCTTATCTACCTATGAATACAGCACATATATTAGTGCAATTGTAAAATAAGTCAAACCATATATGTTTTGGTAGACTTACAATCCACTAAAGATGGCACTGATGATTGTTGTGAATGCTTTCCCTCCATTTGTTTTATGATGTATCACAAGTATGCTTGCATACCAAAGAAGCAATGCCCAAGCACAGAATAACAGCCCATATGTAAAACCAACCCCAACACCTTTTGCAAAACCACACTTCTTTCCAAGCTTCAAAGCCTTATCATGTGACTTTGAGTATGAACCAACAGCTTTTTCTTCTCCTGCAAATGAGTAAACTGTACGCACTTCAGAAATTACTTCTTCAGCAACTTTTTCTGCTTCAGCATAAGCTGCTTCGCCTTTTTCCGATAAAGTAGATATAATAGTTAAGTAAGTTCGGCCTGCTGTAGCTATGAATGGAACAACAGCCAAGGTGAGTAGTGTCAGCTTCCATACTGATGTCAATCCAATGCCAAATCCAACAATGAATTGAGAAAGGTAACGTATTGCATGCCCGGTCTGCATAACAACGAATCAGACGTTTGTTGATGTTATGTGCACATGCGTAACAAATTATGATCGTACTGAAATGTTAAACTGAGTTGATTATATTTATATTAGAAGAGTAAAATCAGTATATACGTTATCACCAATTGCATCTTGTACCAAAATTGCATCACTGGAGATGTGAGAAATGATATTGGCATCCCTTGCTTCATTGTCAAAGAAATGAATATCCTTCTTTAGTACTGACTGCACATATTTTAACCTTAACCGAGCCATTTGTCTTTTGCCTGTTTGCATCCAGAATGCAACACCTGAAAAATAGTAGTAGTGATGATCATTATTCTTATGCAATTAAGGGATATGCACTAACAGTGTAAAGTCGCTTTTTGTTGCGTTGACGAGTTGTGATTGATTGTCAGTTTACACAGATAGTGTATATCCTATAATCTCCTTTAATCTCTACTACTATTATGTTCATAGCTACAAAGAAAGAGAGAAGGTGAAGGTTATATGTACCTATCCAAGCAGAAACAAGAACAACTACTCCAAGATAGATCAAGTTCAAAGCATGCTGCAATGGAAAAGGAATTAATTAACACTTCCATCATTACATATTTGCATAGTCTAATACATGCATGTTAGAGGAGTTTGGTTGAAGATGCCAGAGTCATGATAGTTTAGTTTAGAGTCATTAGACGGTAAAAGGTTGTAGGGACATTTGATATGTGGCGCGAGTTCAAATCTGTAATTCCTCACTTCACAACCTTAGTGTGTGTGACTTTCGCCACTAGGCTTTTTATAACCAAAAAATAAAAGAATAATGCATGTGATCCATGGCATTTTTTTTTAGTTGCATAACCAAAAAAATACGTATGGTTAATGCTGTTTTTTTACCTGAGAAATCTGTGAGGAAAATTTGTGAGGATTGTTAGAAAGTTGTCCGAGAGAATCAATGATACTACCAAACAAAACAAAGGAAACAGGAAGAGCAGCACCATGAACAAAAGAACCAACACTTCCAAGAAACATTAACACATAATCAGTTCTATCAGCTGCACCAAACAATCCAAAAAACGAAACACTCTCCACTTTACTTTGTTTCTTCGACGGTCCTTCTTCTTTGGTTTTCTTGCATTCCAAGCCAGACTCACAAGCTAGCTCCACTGCATCCATATTGAATTAATTTTCCTTCCAAAAAGTAGAAAGTTGATTGATTTCAGAAACAACTGGGTTTGGTTAGTTATAACTTATTTAGTATAATGTAGTTAAGATTAAATATGCTAACTAAGAAATGGGTTTCACAACTACAATTTGGGAAGAATATTAGAATGGTAGTAAATTGTTAATGAGTAAGTATTAGTGGAAGTGATTAATTACGTTTAGTTATTAAAATCTAACGACCACTTTGTGAACTCATACTTCAATCACCTTCATAATTCAACTTGATTTATTGCACATAGTGATATAAGTTAGTGATTCATTTTAATTTCATGTGTGGCTAATAGGCAATGCAAGTTTTCAAAGTGAAATGTAATTTTAATTTATTTATTTCAAAAAAAGTGTTGTGAATAAATCATTACCATTAGATCATTAGAAACTAGAAACGTTAAGTGTTTTAAATTACACATGATTGATTATGATATGTTGACACGGTAAGTTTTTTTTACGGTGACATTGCATGAAAATTAACTTTTCAATTATTTTAAATTCAAAAGTTGGTAAAAAAATTAGGCTTAATTATGGTACTCGTCCCTGCAAATATGTCTCGTTTAAGTTTTGGTCCCTGTAAAAAAAAAATTTGTTTTTGGTCCCTGCAAAATTTTGCAGGGACCTGTTTAAAAAACAAAATATTTTGCAGGGACCAAAAACTACAAAATGGGTCCAGTCATCATGTGCCACGTATACAAATCATCAGAAAAATGGAGTCAGGGACTATTTTAAAAAACAAAAAATTTTGCAGGGACCAAAAACAAATTTTTTTTACAGGGACCAAAACTTAAACGAGGCATATTTGCAGGGACGAGTGCAATATTTAAGCCAAAAAATTATGAATATTTGTTTTCTTCCTTTTTTTTTAACATTACTTCTTTTTTTAATGAATGTGGTGGGTTTAAAGTGTTAGTGATGAAGTCACATATCGATTAAAAATGGAGAAAATGTTGGATATATAACATATATTTGACGCCTTAAGATTTTGAATGGAGATGTGGTGTCAAAATCTCTTAAAAATCATGGACGTTTAGTTTATTGTCGCTTCCGACGCTCCTCGGACTCCCCAACAGAATGGTTGGTAACTTTACTCTGAAACAAATAAGAACAATGAAATTCATGTTTTTTTCTAGTACTCCACACGGATTTGTTTTATTCACATAAAATTTTGTTGAACTTACATGTAGTTTTTTTTTTTAAGTAATCAAGTAGTTAGTCTCGCATACTTTAATGTGAAGTGAAAAATCTCATATTTAAATCTAGGTCTCTATATATCAATGTCCTTCAACTACCAACTAGTTATACTTATACTTGACACTTTCATGTATAGTTTTTTAAATCAACGGATTCATTTAGGGTAAGTTCACCTTTAAATCAAGGAACATTGATGCTATGCCAAAATTACTTGTTGTATCATTGTTTCTTACCCCCTCATTACAGGAGTTGGTTGAAATACATTCATCATGATTTCAAATTGTGGTTGTTGTTATGTACATTGTGAGCATTGCGGCCTAAACTCATATTATGTTTGTGCTGAGCTTTATACTTTATAATAATAGCCTATCTCACATCTCTCTAGCTATGTTGATTTTGAAATTGTCTTTCTAATTGTGTCATACAATCCCTTATTTTTCAACTATAAATCTACTAAATAAATAAAGAGATGAGACATGTCCCTTTTTAGTTAGGTCAGGGAACGGTTGAGTATGACTCATTTGCAATGTCAAATCTTTGTATTTGGTCTAACTATTTGTTCTGGAGGGGCAACGGGTTGTGCGGGCGATAGCCCCTAATACGATTTAAAGGTATGTATTTTCGAATAAAACTTGTAACATTGTAAATTCTAATTTATTTTTCACGATCAAGAACCCGTAATTGCAGTTGCTCTATAGTCAGAGATGTAGACACACTTGACCGAATTTCGTAACAAAAACATGTGTTCCATTGCGATTTCTCGTTTCTTTTACAAATATGATAAGATATTAAGTTAGTTGGTTGCTCAGTTAAGTTAGTTAGTCCTGTTTGGTTCCCTTCCCACACCTGTGGGGAATGCCCCAAACATGGTGGCGTGGTCAAACTTTTTATCACAAGCACAAAATTATCCCAATTATTATATACAGTATATATGATATAATAAGGCTGTATTTTACCATAGTGTTTGTCTGTTTTTCATAATTGTTAAGGACACATGGAGGGCCAAAGTCAGGCCAAAAAAAGAATAATAAAATGCCAAAACCCAAAAAAGACAAAAGAGAAAGCACAGTGTTACCTCTCTTTATTCTATCCTTTAAAATATCAACATTATTTCATACTTGGATGGATCATTATCTTAGATAATCATGCATTTAGCTTAAAAATTACTCGAATTTAAACTCCAAAATAAATCTATTTTAAAATATAACTTTGACCAAGAATTCTGACTATATTATTTGATAAGTAAAAATAATCAATTTTTGTAAGATTTTATTCATTCATGTAACTACGCTGTCACTAATTTAGACTATTTAATTAAGTGACTGAGTTAACTATGTGAAACTCTTCCACGTGGAATATATATTCAACAACTACAAAATTAAAAAACAAAACTAATATTTAAATATTTGCAAGAAAAAATAGACCTTGCCGACACTAACAAGTGTCATAGCAAAATTCGTTGTCAACTGTTTATTTAGATATCAAGTTGCCTAAATGTAAGGTAAAGAGGGGCCAACAAATTAAATGCTACTTTTATTTCACTTTCAAACAAAGTAATAACAATAACATATAGTACTATATGTTCTTGTCTTTTCTTTTCTAATTATTACTTCTTTTTCTAATTTCAGAAACATTATTCATTCAATCATCCACACAAGAAGTACTTGTTTGTTGAGGTGGTTTAGTTTGGAAAGTTTCCACTTTTGATATGAAAGAAACTTAGTTAGTACTAGTAGTACCCCATAGCCATTGATATTGAAGTTGAAATGGGTATTTTAAGTACTATAGCTAGTTTTTTAGGATTTGGAATTGGAACTTCACTTGGATTGTTGATAGGATACTTTATGTTTGTATACTTTGAATCAATAGATGTCAAGGTTAGTTTCTATTTCTCACTTTTTCAATTCTTTTTATTGATATTGACTTCTTTTTGTAGTATGTAAAGTTGTGATCTGTAAAAAGGATCACAAATTGTTTCCTCACTGTTTAACTATAGACTTCTGCTAAATAGTAAATGTAGTAAACAGTTTTTCTTCAAAGAAAAGATATATAATTAATATGCAAAGCATGTTGTATTACCTTATATTTTAGTTTTTGTCTTAATATTTTAAAAATATGGCATGTTTGTTATGATTTCAGGATCCTACATTTACTCCTTTGGTTGAGCAAGATGCTAAAACTGTGCAACAATTGCTTCCAGAAATACCCTTATGGATAAAAAATCCAGACTATGACCGTGTATGTTATTATTATTCTTTAAAATTCTAAGCCCTCTAAAAAAGTAGTATAGTTGATTAATTAATATTTTCTTGTTTGCAGCTTGATTGGCTTAATAAATTTGTTGAGTGTATGTGGCCTTATTTGAACAAGGTATGCACACATTTTCTATGAGATTTTGTATGATTAGTATAGCTATTTTGAATATCAATTTTCAAATAGTGTCAACAATTGGTTGAATGTTATAGGCAATTTGCAAGACTGCAAGAACTATAGCAAAGCCTATTATTGCTGAACAAATTCCAAAGTACAAAATTGATTCAGTTGAATTTGAAGAACTTAACTTGGGCTCTCTGCCACCAACTTTTCAAGGTATATATAGCTATGAACAAGAATATAATAACATAAGTAAAGACTTTAGACTGATAAATGCTAATTGTGTTGATCCAAATATATAATATGGCTGCAGGAATGAAAGTGTATAGCACTGATGAAAAGGAATTGATTATGGAACTATCAATGAAATGGGCTGGGAATCCTAACATTATAGTTGCAGTTAAAGCATTTGGATTACGAGCAACAGTTCAGGTACTTCTCCGGATTCAAATATAAACAAAAAAAGCGGTCATATTTAGTGGACCAAAATATAAGCAAAATTTAACCAACTTCATCCTATTAAATGTTATTATTCTGAAATTGCAGTACCTTCGTTCACACACCTTTTTAGCAACAGAAAATGAAAATGTTTTGAAAATTCTTTATATACTTTAAATGATTGCAGGTTGTTGATTTGCAAGTATTTGCTTCTCCGCGCATAATGTTGAAGCCTTTGGTTCCTAGTTTTCCTTGTTTCGCCAATATTTACGTGTCTCTCATGGAAAAGGTATAGATTATGTCTATTTCTTAATAACTAACATTGTGATGAACAAATGATATATTAGCATCCCATGGTATCACATCTCATTTTGATTCTTTGATTGCAGCCACATGTTGATTTTGGATTAAAACTATTTGGAGCTGATGCAATGGCTATTCCTGGTCTTTACAGGATTGTCCAGGTAGCATATACTATACCACTTCCATGTCAATAACATTATGCTTGTAAAACTACAAAAAAAGATTGCGATATAGTAACTGATTTAGTAATCGGTTTAGAGAACAAAATTGACAAATCGGCCACTAATATTAGCAACTAGCGATTTAGCGATGTTTTTCAAATCGGTCACAAACTCAAATAGTAGTTGATATATAAACTGATTCGGAAAATCAGTCTCTAGAGACACAAATATTTCACTCACTAAATTGATCACAAAATACTAAAATTTTGTGTAAAGTTTTAGCATTGATATCCTCTCGCTTGTTTTCAGGAAATTATAAAAGATCAGGTTGCAAAAATGTATTTGTGGCCTAAGGCCTTACAGGTGCAAATAATGGATCCATCACAGTATGTGTCATTGTTTTTTCCCTCTATGAGTTTATAACATAACATTATAATTAGGTGTTAATTAGATTGGCTAATTTTACTTGGTTAATTTGTCAGGGCCATGAAAAAACCAGTTGGAATTCTTCATGTGAAGGTTCTGAAAGCAGTGAAGCTTAGAAAGAAAGATATAATGGGAGGAGCAGACCCTTTTGTGAAACTTAAACTCAAAGATGATAAACTTGCTTCAAAGAAAACAACTGTGAAATACAAGAACTTGAATCCAGAATGGAATGAAGAATTTAATGTGGTGATTAAAGATCCAGAATCTCAAGACTTAATGCTTAATGTTTATGATTGGGAACAGGTAATTAGTTTCTTCACATGCAAATTTAGACTAAAGTTGGATGTAAGATTATCTATAGGAAACTTTTAGAGTGTGTTTGGATGGTGTGAATGTTTTGGTTAAAAATGATTCCAGAAGAGATTTTAAATATTGAGGGGCCAGTTTGCAATTAATAAAATTTGAGGGGAGCAGTCTGCAAATTTTAAATTTCATTGCAATTTATATTTCAATGCAAAACAGTTTCCTATAACATAATTTCAAGCATGTAACTTATTTCCTATGGTGGTTAACTAGTTTGGAAAGGCTGAGAAGATGGGTATGAATGTAATTCCATTGAAAGAGCTTACACCAAATGAACCAAAACTACTTACTCTTAAGTTACTCAAGACACTTGTACCTAATGATCCTGAGAATGAGAAGTCACGTGGAGAGCTCATTGTGGAAGTTATGTACAAACCTTTTAAGGATGATGAGTTATCTAAGAATTCAGAAGACACAGAAAAGGCTCCGGAAGGAACACCTGCTAGTGGTGGTTTGCTTTTGATTAGCATCCATGAAGCTGAAGATGTTGAAGGAAAACACCACACAAATCCGTTTGCGCGGCTTATATTTAAAGGCGAGGAAAGAAAAACCAAGGTATTATTTTATCATATAAAACAATATTATCAGATGTTCAAATATATATATGATATCTATTAACCATCTAATTCTTCTATTATGTGTTGATTATGATTTGTTGACTTTCGATCTATTGCTATCAGCGTTATCCACTTGTCACCTATTTCTTAGTATGAAGAAATATCATCATTGAAATATCATTATAACATAATTCGACTTTTCTAAAATATGTAACTGCTTTGGATCATTGATGGATAAATCAACAATAGATACCAGTTTACTTGTGTGACAAGTTACAAATATATTCAATACCAACTATTGATTTCTTCCTTTTAATCTATACTTACTTTAGAGGACTCGAATTCATTGTCGCATCCGGTGTGAATATTGTTTAACCTTTCTATGAGATTTAACCATTGTTTTCTGGCAATTGTGCAGCATGTAAGGAAAAATAGAGATCCAAGATGGGGTGAAACATTTCAGTTTACACTTGAGGAACCCCCCATCAATGAGAGGCTTTATGTTGAAGTGATAAGTGCATCCTCAAAGTTAGGCCTGCTGCATCCAAAGGTAACACTAAAGATCAACTCATACATGGTTTTATGTCATAAACTTGCTCATTTCACTCAAATATATGTCTTATGGTTTTCAAACATTATTATTATTAATACCTTGTTTTGAATCAGGAAACTCTTGGATATGTGGATATAAATTTATCTGATGTTGTTAGCAACAAAAGAATCAATGAGAAGTATCATCTTATTGACTCCAAAAATGGACGGATTCAAATTGAGCTTCAGTGGAGAACCCCATAATGAATGATTGGTCAGTAGTAAATAGGATGGTGCCATTGTAAGTTTGTAATATGCATGTAACATGGAAGTTTGGAGCTTTTTTTTTGTTTGAAAGTGTGGTACATTTTGTTATTATATCATTGCATTTGCAAAGTACTCATGAAAAAAGATAAAGGGAAACTTTCAAATTCTATTGACACATAAATACTAGGTATGCAATCTTCAAGTTCTTCATTCCCAATCATAATTTAATATGAAAACTCCAGGGTCGAATTTTAGATGAAAAAAAAAACTGAATAAATCAATGCTTGGTAAAAAAAAAAGAAGTAATGTTTTCTTACTCTTCAAATTAGGTGAAACATATGATCAAATTTCAAATCCAATAAGATTTTATGTTTACGATGATTGCTCAATAGGCCCCTAAACATTCATCTATCAAACTGCGACTATCGATAGTTGTTTATGCAAAATTTTGAGCAATTCAATCGGTCTGAGAAGCAATTACATACCAGTTTAATTAAGAAGGTTTGGATTTATCCATTCACTCAAAACAAATTTGTATATAAATTACTAATAATATTCTAACCATTAACAAATAAAAAGAAATCAAACTAAAGCAACAAAAACAGTTTTTGTAGATTCAAAATATAGCAAATATAAACCTAAAATAACATAATAATTCTCTTAAAAAAAAGCAAAAACATAATATTAATGTAATAGTAAACTAGGAAACTAAAAGACATAATAGATCCCTACTCTATTCTCTCCAATATAGTTTGTGATAACTACTACCATATCATATTTTATTTCTAAAAAGAGTGGGACATGAAAAATCCACCTCTAAAGCATCTAATTGAGCTCTACCCTTTAACACATCCATCTTCTTCAGAAAAACTTGTTCAATCTCTATTTGTTTAGCTTCACGTTGTTGTATGAAGGTTTCCATTGTTTGACGTATATTATTTATTTCCAAAATTTGACGGTTTTCTTCATCCATGGGGAGACGATTGATGATTCCAACAAGCTCAGCCTCTGAATATTTCAACTGACAAGACCAATATATCACCTTCCCATTCAGAAACATGTGTTCATTACACAATTGATTTTCATAATCTTCTAACTTAGCCAAGGAACTAACATCATTGTGTAGATTATTAGCAAATAATTTTTCTATTGAATCAAGCCACGAACCTTCGAATGATAATTGACGTAGATCATTCACTATATAGATTCCCTCAGAGCTCCATTTTTTGTCAAGTATATCTAACACTTTTTCATTCTTAAGAAGACGTAATAAATTGGCTAAACGAATATAAGCTATACCTTTTGCAACTTCTGATAAAGAAGACTCGTTTCGAAGATGTCTTTGATGCAAATCTTTGGAGATAAATTCAGACACTAGAGATGCATCATCTTGATTCACACCATAGTTCTTGTTCAGCATGTTATTTTGTTTTTCGGCCATTGCTAAAGATAATAGGATTGCAGCCACCACGCTTTGTTGTATTACCTTGCAATGCTATATATATATAGTTCCTATACCTAGGTTTTATTCTTCACTTTTCTATTTATATTTATATTTTACATCTTTTTGTTGAAAAGATTGATTTTTTTTTCGGTCAAGGAATAGATTGATTTTTATTTTAACAAAAAGTAGTAATATTGATAAAAAAAATAAAATTGTTTACGTAATAATTGTATTATCATTAATAGGATCTACAACCTACAAAAAATAATTGTATATATATTGACGGGAATATAAATTAAGCGACTTATATTATTAGAAGAAATATTATTGATGAACATTAGTGAACTTGAAAATATATGGATTTTTTTTTAAGATATGGACAAATTATTTGAATATGCCATCAAAATATGAAATAAACAATGACGTACTTTTTTATTTTCCACGTGTGGTACTTATTATCAAAATATCTTTTTTATTAATAAACTAAATAACAATAACCAATGAAAAAAATTAGAAGAGATATTATTGATTAATATACTTTTTGACATAATTTATTGATCAATATATATAAACACACTAGATTTGCTTTAAATTAGTATTAGATCAAATTTGATTTCATTAAAAATTACATCAAAACTTATTTTCCCTTTATATATTTAGAGTACTAGAATACTCACTCACAAAGCAATTTGTCTCACTCAACCTAAGATCACGTAGGTTCAAACTTAGTTTCTTGCACTACGGAGAGTAAGTAATGTCGGAGGGTAATAATGTTGAGGATGATGTGAAGAAACATGAACTCCATGAGGATTTTCTTAACAAAGCGTGTGATCAAGATACAAATAATGGAAACTCGATGCCCTCAACCCAACATGAGGAAGATGCTGTTAAGGTTGAGGATGATGCGAAGAAACATGAACTTCATGAGGATTCTCTCAACAAAGTGTGTGATCAAGATATAACCAATGAAAAATCAAAGCCTTCAATTCAACATGAGGAAGATGTTGTTAAGAAAAAGTATGGCAGATTGGCAAAGAAGCCTCCCATAATATCCAGGGGTCGTGCTTATTTTGATTCTGCTGATTGGGCTTTGGGAAAGCAAGGAGCTCAATTTGAAACTCTCCGTCCAAAGTTGCAGCCAACACATAAGGAAGTCCGATCAAGGCGTTCAACTTATGCTCCATCAGGTGATTTTGAAGAGATTGGCGGTGATAAAAGTTGATTGGGTTGAATATGTTTTTAGTCCTTATAAAAAAATAGGTGTATTTTTAATCCCAAAATAAATTTGAAAAATTTATAATATTACAGGGATTCAAAATATATTTAACCCAATTCAATTTGATTTAAATTAAATTTCATAGTTTTTTTTTCTTTCTATATTACTAGGGTGAAGACAATTATTGATGTTCTCGTCTATTTGCATTACTTTTCTCAATAAAGACCAATGTTGGCCTCCATTCCCAACAAAAGTTAAGCTTGTGATTGTTGATAAATTTCTATCATTTAATATTGTTATTTTTTGTAAGTACTATATTTATATTAAAATTTTGAATTAAAATTAGTTTATATTTGATTTTTTTAAGATTGGTTCAAGAATTATATTTGATTTTATTTAATGTTTCAATTAATATTAGGTCAAATTTGATTTGATTCAAATCTAAAATTAATATTCACTTCAATTATTTGATTATGTAAAGAAGAATACAATTGCAAATAATAGTTTTAACGAAGGATAAAATTGGAAGAATAAAATTACACCAAATATTAATACATTTTCTTCATGTATAGGTTTCGATTACTATATTTTTAATTCAAATTTGAATTAAAATTTGTTTTGATTTGATTTAAAATTAAATTTGGATAAGATCAAATTTGATAGCAGGATTAAATTCAATTATTTGATTACACAAATAAATTTAAAATTGAAGATAAACGAGTTTAAACGAAGGATAAAATTTAAATGAAAAAAATTACACGAAAATTTGATATCCTTTTATATATAACTAATTGGTGTTTGATGGGCTAGTTTGACTTTTTAAAAATATATAACTAGCTCGTTTCTTCGCATTTCTAGAACGAAGAACAAGGGTAGCCTCTAATACTACAAAAATTAAGTTTGAGGTTTTAAACATTGCTATACCAATTTTTATTTTGAAAAAATTTGGTATCTGGTTCAAGAAGTGACTAATGGGTTGCAAATAGTCTTGGAAATAATACAAATTTAGTTGCTGGCGGTTGGTTTGAATTAAAGATCAATACGAATGTTTATTTAACTGTGTTGCTTTTGCTTGAGATGTTTGATCAACTTATAATTTTTTTTTAGAACATTTAGTGCCTTCTCAAATACGAGGTCGTATAGTACACTAACATCTTAAGAGAAGAATTGTTGTCCACTGTTTTGAGTACTGTTCTGTTGGGTTTTATTTTGTAGCCAATGGCTTTTTGGTAAGTAGAGTCAAGAAGAGAACCATTTGTACTTATTTCCAACTTCTACTTTGAATATATTGATACTTTGCTGTTCAAAAGATAGTACCATTTGTACTTACTTTCACTTTGTATATGTTGATACTTTGCAGCTCAAAAGAAAATCTTCTATAACCAGATAAAATTTTGAAGTAAGTTAAAGTGTCAGGTTTTATATGGTAGTGAATTGGGCTACAACTATATATGCTCTCTCTAATCCCACTTTCAAGATTTTTGTATAATTTCTTTCGGGAAAAAAAAATATTTGTTTATAATCAATAGTCATGTATACACTTTTCTTTTTGTGTAAAAAAATATATTATTATACATTATGTATTATAAATAAGAGGTGCTATTATTAATGCCTTTAGATTTGGACATGTAGGAAGATTTGAAAATGTAGTCACCCATTTGCTTGTCTGAGAGTTACTTTTTCACTTCTCACACGTCATGCAAAAATTATTAAATTTCTCTGTGGAAAACAAAATCCGGAAAATTAAAGATGGGTCCGGATTATATATCGGACAGATTCGAAGTATAAAAGGAAATTCACCCCCCATTTTTACAGTTTCACTTTTTACTTACTCTCTCTCTCCCGCTAATCCCAAATTTCGAAACGAAAAAATCCAACCAAAATCGGTGAAATCTTGCTCAAACGGGCCGCATTTCAACCCTTGATAAACATCACATGGAAGGTTAGAGGAAGGATGAGCCGCATCAGAGACCATGTCTATGTTGTGATGTCCAATGGTGTGGTTCCGCGAGGGTCTGAGGAATGACAACATTTGGAGGATGTGTTGAAAGAGGTGCATGATGGGAAGGTTTACCGTCGTCGGGGAGCTACTGAGGGTGCTAGTGGTGGTGGAAGGGGTGTGGTGGTGTAGTGATAAAGGGTTGATTGTATTGCATTTTATGTTTATGTTTGAACATTTTGGATGATTTTTAATTATGTAACACTTGGATAATTTTTATTATGTTTTATTAATGTTTGAAAATTATATTTTGTCGTTAATTGTTATGTTATAAGTTGAATTTCCTATTTGAACAACTGGTCAAAGGCCAAAGTGTTCTGCCTCTATGTTGATGCAGTTCGAATTATACATTCCGGAGTGTTTTTACACGTTCCGAAATATGTAATCCGAAAACAATATTTCCCACCCCATTTGTTGACTTTCAACGGCGTGATTTACACTGTTCTGATTACACAATCCGGAAATTGTTAGAACTTTCCGGATTATGTAATCCGAATCCATTCATTCAACATTGGCCACAACATCCATCAGGGTGGTTTAAGTGTCAAAATCCATGAATTTGTCCGGAATTCCTTTTCCAGAATGTGTTCGGATTATATATTTCGGACTAGGGGTATTTTTGGAGAAAAAAAATAGGGCGCGCAAGGAAAGGCATAGGGTGGAAAAAGTAACACTTGTTTTTCATGTATTGTCTAGGCCCATTTTCTTCGTCGAATAAACTACAAATGTTATTTGTACATCAACATCTATCTTTTGTAGATCTTTTTAACTTTGTTTTTAGGTGTGAATCATTTATCCTTTGTACGCAATTGTAAAGACCAATCCCTCGAACTGCTAATGAGAAAAATGAGTAAAATTTCACTTTTTAATTTTTTTTACATTGTTGCATTCCCTAAATTAAATTCGAACTAAAGTTTCTAGTTAAGCCGGGAGAAATCTATTATAAATTTTTTTAAAACAAATAAAACAATTCATTCAGAATTTTTAGATGCAGATTATTCCATTTACATAGCGGGCATAGAGATTTCAATATTTTGCTATGAGAAAATAATCCTCATGTTTTTTTTTCTCTCTTATTTTTTTCATGTTTTAAACGTACATCCTTAATCAACCATTCTTTTTTTTTCCCTTCAAAATTCCAAAACCGTCTCCTCTTTATAACTCCATTCTCTCACATTCTTTCCTCGCAATGGTTTCAACATGAATGGATCTTGATCCATTGTTAAGCTTAGTAATTTTTGTGCAGTATCTAACTATCTGTTAAGCATCATACTAAACACATCCCTATCGCGAGGAAATATCCAAATTAAGATACTACTACACAACATATTAAATTAAGACATACCGACAATGAAGCACATCTCAGTTGATAAAACGTTTCACTTACCTTCAAAAGATTACGAGTACGAGTTATGAATGGGAAAAAGGAAGACACTATTAAAAAAAAATTTAAGAAATTTTATTTTATCCCTTAAGAATCTCATGTATAAATTAAATCCATCTTTTTAAAGATAATTTTTTAATAGGTTTTTTCAGCAATATACAATATGCTTAAGAATCTTGTACCCAAAAAATGCTTAAGATTCAAATAATTTTTGTATTTTTTTTATAAACCAATGTATCATCTTTTTTTAAACGGAAAATGTTATTTTTTTGAAGAAGATAAAATGGTATATATTAATGAAAATCTCAAAATTTTAGCACAAGAAGTGCAAAAAAAAAAAAAAAAAAAAAAAAGGAAAAAATAAAAAAAAAAAAAAAAAAAAAAAAAAAAAAAAAAAAAAAAAAAAAAAAATAAAAAAATAAAA
>Ga0228711_1003477_pt1 | contig 24451 bp, 10 predicted proteins | sample MedpolnodulmetaG_2_FD_177996 | JGI IMG/M metagenome (GOLD analysis project Ga0228711, IMG submission 177996) | Root nodule microbial communities from Medicago polymorpha collected in Santa Monica, California, United States - brown nodules | ecosystem: Host-associated > Plants > Roots > Nodule... | reverse complement strand
ATATATATATATATATATAGACACACACACACACTATTGATTAGGAGAAAATCTTTCATTCCCACAACAACCACAATTATTATATTTTTTGAAAGAACAACCACAAATTTATATTACTTAGGCATTCACACATAAAATAGAAAATAAAAAAAAATATTTAGTCACATCGATTGACATTATTCAACTGTATTCTTTTTTATTTTTTCTATTGGTTTTATGTGTGTACCTAAATAATATTTTTTTGAGCTTATGACCAAACAAGTATATCTCGACAATTAGATGTAATAATTCCAAACAAGAAGATTGCTATTCTGACATAAAAAATGTTCGCTCACACCCTAAGAATATCAAAATGCCTCCGCAACAGTTAACTGTTAGTTTGCTACTCACTTCCATCCATCATTCTTTTCCCCCCTTACTTTCTTATTAGGAGTGGAAATATGATTGGCATTATGTCATCAAAATTTTTCTATTGAGATATAGTATGTTATGACTTTTTAAGAAGTTTACTTAGGTTAAAAAGATCATACATAAGATATAAATATTTTTTATTACTATTATCGTGTTAAATTTTCAACTTTGAATTAAATTATAAAATTTGTTAACTTTATTAGCCTACATTAATTTTTTATATTTAAAAGTATTATTTATAAATTAAAATTTAAAAATGATGTCGTAGTAAATGTCTCTAAAATATCATGTTAAAATCAAAATTGTGTTTAATCTCATTGGGCTATTGGTTCGGTAGTCTATAATGGATATGAGTGATCAATCTCTTCCCCATAGTAGGTTATTGTTGGACTTGGATTGAACTGTGTAAACATTTCTTGGTTTGTTTCTCTTCTCTTTTTATCTTTAGCTTGCAATTTTGTATTTTGCACTTGGTTCCTAGATTAGATCAAGGTATGTTATTGTTGTTGTTGTTTGAGATTACTTTGATATTTGTTATTACTTCCCTTTTACTCCAAACGTCAAAGTTTTATTGGTGCAATTTTTGGATCTGAATCACAAGTTTCCTTGTATTTAATGAGGTCTCACGAAATGATCTATTTAAACAAAATAACTATTTTATGGACTTTTTCTCAAAAAAAAAAAAAACTATTTTATGGACTTTATTATTTTGAAGCATAAGCATAATAAAGAAAAGTCTTAGTTATTAATAAATAATTATTCATTATTCGGTACAAGTATCAAGTTCTAATAAAATCATTGGACTCTAGGGCTTACATCTACAACGAGTTTCAAAATATCGCCCTCTACTCAATTCGGATCACCTATGCATCTTGCATTATCTGTTATCTATCGAATTGCATCTTGGGAGAGTTTGGATTTGTCCATACCATTATCAGGCATACAGCTCGGTCTGCTTCACCCGTGACAACCCAAGCGTGTGACAACTTTATTGATCATGTGTTGTGTGTTGAGACTTGGGAACTAATGTATTGCATAATTTCTAGTCAACATACAGAATCATGAGATGATATTTTAGGTTTTTACATATGTACTTACTTCTTGGACCTATGGGAGATCCTCCTAAGCCATATGAGCAAGAGGTGTTTGAGAAGGAGGACATGTTGCAAGTAGACATGGACACATGATTAGACCGTATCAGGACGATAACCATTAGATTATTGGTGAGTGTGTGTTCTCTTTGTTGATACAATTCAAATTATATAATCTAAACACATATTTTACTTGTTCGAATTATATAATCTGAAATGCGTCAATATTATGACTATCATTGTGTTTAAAACCTGGTCTGACAGGGGTTTCAACACGTTTCATGTTATATAATTTGAAATGATCAATTTATTTTCAAGTCGTATTTTCTGAAAGGTTTTAAAACAAGATTTAGAGTAATTTAATGACAAAACAACTGAACTTCCAAGTTTTGAGAGATTTCAAATTATATTTTTGGAAAGGCTTAAATATGATTTTCGTCCCTGTAATTTAGGCTAGTTTTGGTTTTCGTCCCTACAAAAATAAAAATGAAAAACATCCCTGCAAAATTTTTTTTGTTTGAAAAAGGTCCCTGACCCCACTTCCGATTTGATTTGGCATTGTTTTCGCCACGTGGCAGTTGTTGAATGTGCAACTTTTGCCACGTGACGTTGACGTAGCATGCCACATAATTAAAAAATTTAAAAAATAAAAAATCATAAAAAAATTGAAAATTTTTGGGAAAAACTGTTGAAATTAAAATTTTTGAAAAAATAAGTGAAAATTAAATTTTCAAAAATTATTACTTTTTAATTTGAAAATTATATATTACATTTTTTTTCACAAATATTGAAAATTATATTTTCAAAAGTTATAAATTTTGAGATTATATAATTTTTAGTTTTATTTTTCTTCATATTTTAATTTTCAAACATTTATTTCCAGATTTAAAAAAAACTAATTTCCAATTTTTTTTCTTCATAGAATTTTTTTTTCTTCAGTTTTTTTAATTTTTAATTTTTTTTTAAAATTTTAATGACGTGGACTGTCACGTTAGTGCCACGTGGCAAAAGTTGCACAGCCAGCAACTGCCACGTGGCCAAAACCATACCATGTCAGCAAAAAAGTAGGGTCAGAGACCTTTTTAAAACAAAAAATTTTTTGCAGGGATTTTTTTATTTTTTTTTGCAGGGACGAAAACCGAAATGCGCCCAAATTACCGGGACGAAATGCATATTTAAGCCTTTTAGAAATAATATAAGAACATTTAGAAAAAATATAATCCAAATAGGATAAAATGGGAATAATGTTTTTAGGGTGCGTGAGATGTTAGGAGAGTGTGAGAATTTGTATTCTTCTTATTTTCAGAAAGTAAACAACCTCTAATTATAATAACAATTTGGCCAAATACCTCCCTGGGTCCTTTAAGTTTTACGTTTGTTTCACATAGGTCCTTTAAGTTTCTAAGGTTTCAGATAAATCTTTTAAGTTTTGAGTTTGTTTCGGATAAGTCCTTTAAGTTTATAAGGTTTTAGATAGGTCCTTTAAGTTTCGAGTTTGTTTCAGATAGGTCCTTTAACTTTGGCTTAACGGAGGTTGATAGAAAGGACCTATCTGAAACAAATTCGAAACTTAAAGGACCTATCTGAAACCTTATAAATTTAAAGGACCGATCTGAAACAAACTCGAAACTTAAAGGATTTATTTGAAATCTTAGAAACTTAAAGGATCTATCTGAAACAAATTTGAAACTTAAAGGATCCGGAGAAGTATTTGGCCTAACAATTTTTATAAATAGTGTGAGGACTCATTTTAGTTCTTTAGAAAAAATTGGAGACTCAATTCATTTTTCGAAAAATAATAAAAGCAACTTTTGATAATTGAAAAAATAAATTGGACAATCTAATCCTTACTTGATCCATCATTAGAATAAAATGGACAATTAGATTCACAACAATAGCTAAAATATAATAGTTTGATCTTTGAAAATAACTAAAAATAAGTATTTTTTTTATTTAAGCGCGTAAATTCATTTATTAATAAAGAAAAAAGAAGTCAAATGGACATAAGTCTAACTCGGCATAATAAAAATGACAAGAAAAATAAAAATAAAATTAAAATAGATCTTCACAGTGATTGTATTCTCGAATACGCTCATTCTCTCTCACTACATCACTTCAAGAACAAACAACTGACATATCACAAAATATGTATTACCCCGTTGATCCACTATTTGTTTTTTGGCTTGATTGTCCGCCAAATCTGTAACAAGTAGCTGTACTCAATTTTATGTTGCAATTGGTTCTCTGGTAATATATTTGATTGTCCTACCATCCCTTTTTACATGTCTTAAATCAGACGCAAACCGAAGATCCGTGCTTCCTAATTTATTACAGATCATAGTTTGAAATTATATCCCACTTCAATGACTAGCAAATTATCATTTCCTTTAAACCAACCAAACTTTGATTTGGGTCTCTCTCACTTAATGGAATTTTTCTATTCGAAACATGAACTACCACTCCCTTTAAAAACAAGTAATTTATTCTTTTAGCAATCACCAATTTATGTAAAAAAAATATATATATATGTATGGATCTTATAGTCTTTTTATAATTATCGTCAACAAAAAAAAATTCCTTATTGTCAAAAATCAAACTATATCTTTTCAAACAATGTCATCTTAAGGAAAGAAAAAACTTTTTTTTTTTGTCAAACAAAAAAAAAGTTATACGGATTTATTATTTTCCCTCTCAATAATTTTTGTTTTTGGTAAGGACTAAATTGAGTTTCCAATATTATTTTTAACTAACTAGCTAACCGTAATTACCGGAAAAGAAATTTCAGTTACAATGTTGTTCGTATCAGCTTCACCTTCGATTCTTCACTTTCTTCCAGGTTCGGATCCTCCTTACAAGATTCTCGAACAACACCCTTACCTTAATCTCCTCGAAAAATGCAAAAACATCAACACCTTCAAACAAATTCACTCTCTAATAATCAAAACCGGTCTCAACAACACCGTTTTCGTTCAAAGCAAACTCATCCATTTCTGCGCCGTTTCACCTTCCGGCGACCTCTCCTACGCTCTCTCCCTCTTCGAAGAGAATCAACAACACCACAAACACAACGTTTTCATTTGGAATTCTCTCATTCGTGGCTATTCTTTGAGTTCTTCACCATTATCTTCTTTGCACCTTTTTTCTCGAATGCTTTATTATGGTCTTCAACCGAATTCTCATACCTTTCCCTTTTTGTTTAAGTCTTGCGGGAAAGCGAAGGCGACCCATGAAGGTAAACAGCTTCATGCTCATGCTTTGAAGTTGGCACTTCATTATAATCCACATGTTCATACTTCGGTTATTCATATGTATGCTTCTGCTGGTGAAATGGACTTTGCACGGTTGGTGTTTGATAAAAGTTCTCTGAGAGATGCGGTTTCTTTTACGGCTCTTGTTACTGGGTATGTTTCGTGGGGTTGTTTAGATGATGCTAGACGGCTTTTTGATGAAATTCCGGTTAAAGATGTGGTTTCTTGGAATGCTATGATTTCTGGGTATGTTCAAAGTGGTCGTTTTGATGAAGCTATTGAGTGTTTTTATGAGATGCAGGAGGCGAATATTTTGCCAAATAAGAGTACAATGGTGGTTGTTCTGTCTGCTTGTGGTCACACTCGGTCGGGTGAGTTGGGTAAGTGGATTGGTTCTTGGGTTAGAGAGAATGGGTTTGGTTCAAATCTTCAGTTGACGAATGCATTTATTGATATGTATTGTAAGTGTGGTGAAATTGATACTGCGCGTGAGTTGTTTGATGGGATAGAGGAAAAAGATGTGATTTCATGGAATACTATGATTGGTGGTTATTCTTACTTGAGTTTGTATGAAGAAGCATTGACATTGTTTGAGGTCATGCTTAGGTCGAATGTAAAGCCTACTGATGTTACCTTCTTGGCCATTCTTCATGCTTGTGCTTGCCTTGGTGCTCTTGACCTTGGTAAGTGGGTTCATGCTTACATAGATAAGAACTTGAAGAACAATAGCAATGGTTCTCTATGGACAAGTCTCATTGACATGTATGCAAAATGTGGGTGTATTGAGGCGGCAGAACTGGTATTTAGAAGGATGAATTCTAGAAATTTGTCTTCTTGGAATGCCATGTTATCTGGGTTTGCCATGCATGGACATGCAGAGAGGGCTCTTGCACTTTTCTCAGAAATGGTCAATGAGAGATTATTTCGACCCGATGACATTACATTTGTTGGTGTATTATCTGCTTGTACACAAGCTGGTTTGGTAGATCTTGGACAACACTATTTCAGTTCAATGATGCAAGATTATGGAATTAGTCCTAAATTGCAACACTATGGTTGCATGATTGATCTCTTAGCCAGAGCTGGAAAGTTCGAAGAAGCAGAGACTCTTATGAAAAATATGGAAATGGAGCCGGACGGAGCTATTTGGGGTTCTCTTCTTAGTGCTTGTAAGGCTCATGGGCGTGTTGAGTTCGGTGAATATGTAGCAGAACGCCTCTTTCAATTAGAGCCAGAAAATCCAGGGGCATTTGTGCTTCTGTCAAATATATATGCAGGAGCTGGTAGATGGGGCGATGTAGCAAGGATAAGAACAAGGTTAAATGACAAAGGAATGAAAAAAGTTCCTGGTTGCACCTCTATAGAGATTGATGGTGTTCTTCATGAGTTCCTTGTCGGTGATAAGTTCCACCCGGAATGCAACAATATTTATAAAATGTTGATTGAGGTAGATAAGCTTTTGGAGGAAAATGGATTTGTGCCTGATACTTCTGAGGTACTTTATGATATGGATGAAGAGTGGAAGGAAGGGGCTTTGAGTCAACACAGTGAGAAGTTGGCTATTAGTTTCGGTTTGATAAAATCAAAGCCTGGAACTACAATTCGGATCGTGAAGAATCTTCGTGTTTGTGGAAACTGTCATTCAGCTACCAAGCTTATATCCAAGATTTTCAATAGGGAAATAATTGCAAGAGATAGAAACCGTTTTCACCATTTTAAAGATGGGTTTTGCTCATGTAATGATTGCTGGTGAAACTTAATTATCTATTTATTCAATGGAATATACCATTTTCACTTTGCAGAAAGAGAAGTTACTAATTTGCATTCATATAATATGATTGATTGGTGCATATGTAGTGCTCTCTCACTATTGAAATGCAATCCATTCTTTAATTATAAGTACATATGTGATGACTAGTACATGAAACTGGCTAAATATTAACTAAGGATTTAAGATTAGCCGAATGCAGTGCATCCGAGTCCACGATCCCAAGTTATGCATTTGTAATTCATGCATTGGAGGGTCGGTTGATGGAGTTCTTTCTTGCAGTTGCCAATACAGTCTTGTCAGCTACTACGAAATATGCTGCTCCAGCCACTACAAACAGAATATGAGAGTTAGATAACTGTGTCAAGCAATGATTGTAAGAAAAATAGTTGATCAGTATTGTGGCAACAAGAATGAGTCAGCTAACCTGTAGAAATTATGAGAGCTTGAGCAGTGGGATTCAGGTTTGCTCTTGCCCAAGGTAGCATCCTTACACTAGCCAGCTGCATGTCAAGCATATATAATTCCAGTTAATTATATACCAAAAAGTCTCTTTCTTAGGATATTTAAAAATGGTTACTTTAAATGCAAACTAATTATCAGAACTGTGTCAAAATTAATGGAAGCATGAAGCAAAGAAAAATGAATAGGTGGAAGGAGTAGTTACAGTTGGAATGGCAGTGGCAATAGTAGCAACAACAGCTGCCTTAGCTCCAGCCATCACACCCTCTGTTTACACAAGAAATGGAAAAAACTAAATACAATAAGAAAGGAAATCAAAGATTACATTATACATTGATTTGATAGTAAAGTATGCATTACCATGAGAACAGCGCTTGGCCATGGCCAACCTCTGGTCCAGATAAGCCAAACTGGTTCTCTCAAGAGGAGAATTAGCAGCAACATTTCTCTTGGCCATCTTCAAAGATTCAATTGAATTGAATTGAATATAAGCTTAGAATGAAAGAAGAGTTTGTAAACAGGTGAATAGATAATTGGTGTAGCTTTGAATGAAGAGTAGCTGATGTTTGGTTGCCTATTTATAAGGTGAGTTGGTGAGACTAAGTTCATTGTGAAAATTTTTTTGAACCTAAGAAAGAGAGGAGAGTGGCACTACGGCAGGTGGAATTTGATGGTTTCAGATGAAATCCACCATCTCAGACAGTTGTTTTCACTTTGATTTCTGTTATTGTCGGTTGATTCTTTTGTTGTTTCCTCAATAGTAATAAAATACACAAAACTATTCTTAAAAGGGTTTATTGTAGATGAAAATTAGCTTTGTTTATTTATATCTTTATGCCAATATCACATGGCATGCAAATACTATCACTAGATGCCAACCTTATCCACAACTAGTGTCTTAAAATTGATAGAGAAGTCCATAAAAATAAAATGCACATGTTCTTTTTCCCCTGATCCTATATCTCATTGTTTATTAATTTGGTACACTTTAGTAAGATAAAGAAAAGCTCCTTTAGCAAATTAGATATGACAGTGTAGAAGGTAGTGGTTTAGTGTAAAAGATGGCTTAAAACCATGGGTATCCCAATAATCAAATATTCCTTAAACAAATGGAGTACTAAAAAGGAAGAGAAAAGGAGCATGAAGTGTGTGACTCAATACAATAAAACCATGGGATTAAGGGCAGGTGGGTTAGGCTTCTTTTTCTTTATTATATTATTATTTCTAAATAACAAGGTGCATTGGATCTGGATGTTTGCGAGAGCATGTGGTACATTGGTTTGATTGCAACACGTACGCAAATTGTTGAACACTTTGCAATAGTGCACTCCCAGAATCACTGACCGACACAAGTTAATTATTTGGTGGATTTTTGTGGTGATGGGAGGCCATGGATTTAGGGAAAACATTTGGGTGACATTGGAGTGTCAATGATAATATCACATGACATTGACACTTCAATATCACGCAAGTGTTACTCCGAATTTAGGCCCCAAAAGTGGGTGGGCACTCACTACTTGCAACAATGTTAATAGACTTCTCAACTTGTTCAACCTCTGAAAAAGTCAAATATATATAAATCGATTTGAGTGTTTTTGAGCAAACATGATGAATCATTTTAATTATTTAGAAGATTTGTTGGTATGTTAATTGTTTCTGTTGTATTTTCTCATTTGTCACTGATGAGTCATTAATTAATGTTTTTAATAGATTATTTGAGTCTGTTTTATTTAAATTTTATGTGTTTTTATTTCCTTTTTAGAACTATTTTCCTTCAATTGCAAGTTATTTAATTTCAGGAACAAATTTTTCAAAGATTGAGTCTTGGAGCAAAAGAAATGAGATTTGGAGCTGATTCGGGGCAAAAATATGAAGATTCTGTGCAAAAATATCACACACAGCTCGTGCCTTGAAGACACAGCCCGTGCCTCTACAATTCAAAGCCAACAAAGCTGCCAGAGAGCTTGGCACGGCCGTGCGCGGATCCCAAACTTCCTTTTGCTGCTTTTGCTTCTTCGACAAGCTGCCTGTTTAGTGTTTCTAACCTAAAGCCCATTGTTTCTTGTGGGACATTCTATTGATGTATTTTTTTGCGGCTTAAGTAGTTGGAGACTATAAATAGAGTAGCTAGCAAACATATTCAATCATCTCTTGTTCTTAGAAATAATAAGTGACAATTGTTTTCTTTGAATAAAAGTTCAACCTTTATTTTATTTTATTTTATGTTCTTCTTCTTCTCTTCTATGTCTACAATGAACATGAGTGAGTAGACTTCTTTGTCTTGGGATTGTTGGATGAGTCTAATGACCTAATCTCTATCAAACCAAGCCTCGAACCTTAATTTTATGTAAATCTATTTTCTAATCCATTTCACTGTTTTTATAATGAATTAACAAGTATTAATCGATGGACCGAAAGGCGAAGTTTAATTGTTGTTAATTCATAACCACAAATATCAAGCGAAGGATCGGAAGATGAAGTTTTGATGTTGGAACAAGTGAAATTAGACAAGGATTGCAAAACATGAAAATAGTCTAGCAAACCTTGAGACAATAAAGTTTCGAGTTTCAAGAATTTCAACAGCAATCAACCATGAAAATAAGCGTGGTTGCTAACGAAACACACTCACTGAGACCGAAAGGAGATGTGATAGGCTAAAGAGAAACTTGTCTTTAGAAAATAGGTACAACATAAGGTTCTAGGTTTAGGGTTCGGTTTGTGAAGGATTTGTACCATGACGAACCAATAATCCCAAGACGATTTTATTATTATTGTTATTTTCTTAAAACAAAATCTCAACTTTAACTTTGAATTATCTTCTAATCATTGTTAAAAGTTAATTAAATTCATAACTCCATGTCGAAATGATATCTTTTTATTACTACATCGGTAAACCGTGCACTTACGAATTTACTGCATCAGTCACCCTAACCTTTAACTACTTAACTACTTTAATATCTTAACATAACCAAGTGAGTTACCCATATGCAAACATATGAATCAATTTCATCACCACTTGCATTGGACGTGCACATCTTATCCGACCTCAACTGCTCTCTCTTTTTTCCGCATTTTAAACTTTTGACTCTATCCAAACTTTTGACTCTAAAAAATAATCTCTAAATTATTTTATGTCAAAATCACTTTGATTTTAATATGTAACAAATATGCCCTAAACCACAAATTTGATTTGTTTTTTTTTTAGTACTATAGGGTTTAAAGAGAGCGCGGGTATAGGAATATGAAGAGTTTAGTCATCTTCCTTTAATAAAAGTTTATTCCGCGCGAACCGATCAAATAGCAATTGAAGCTTGTACCGATCGATTTATCTTTCTCACAGTTGCAAGCATACCATTCTTCTTCCAAACTGAAACCTTGCCCTAATCAATAATGACAGAGTCGAACTCCAAACGGCAAAAAGCAGCGCAAGAACAAGAAGATAGGATCAGTAGTCTCCCAGACTGTATACTGAGCCACATCATGTCTTTCCTTCCAACCAAAAGCTCTGTTGAAACAAGCATTCTATCTCGCAGATGGTGCAACATTTGGAAAGATGTCTCCGTTCTCGACTTTTCAGATGAATCCTTTGAATTTGTCAAATCTGACCATGATGACATGGACCAAGAAGTCATGGACCAACGATTTAAGTTCTTCCTAACCTTTTCCCTTTTTGTAAACGGTGTGTTTTCTTGTCTAAGGAAACCCTACCAAATTGGGAAGATGCGTCTGTCATGTACTAAATCTCTCGTGGATAACAAATTCTGCAGATGTTCAATAGATACAAGGGTCCGCTCCGTCATTGGGCCTGACCTCAAAGAACTCGACCTCATACTCGATGATATTGTGGTAATTTTCACCTACTACCTGCCTACAGCCCTTTCTGCTTGCACTAATCTCGTCTCCCTCAGACAAGCACATTTAATTCACTTTTTATAGTAGTATTTTGTTTTTTAATTATTATTATTATTATTAAAACTACGTATATTGCTACACTCCAATGTGACATGACACGATGATAACATGCTAACAATTAACATGTAGTTCAGCCTTGGTGGTGATATATATATTAAACCACAATTTACTAAGGTGGTTCGTTGTTTACCATCATTGAAGAAATTGAAACTCGCTGCTATGGAAATGCCTGAATTGAATGCCTTCCTAGTTGGCTGCCCTATCCTAGAAAATCTGAATACTTACCTTTATTATGAGGATTACGCCAATATTTGTTTCCCACCGACGTTGAAGAGTTTGCAAATCGATGTTGATATCGCTTCTGTTACGTTGGTGCTTTCTTGTATGACAATCCGCCTTGTCCTCACTATCTTAACGTTACCCAAATCAGATTCAGTGACGTTAGCAACTTACAAAACGTGATGAGAGCGTCTCTTGATGTTTTTCCTTCCTTGAGTGATCATTCTTTGGCCTTCAAATGTTTATTCAAGCTCCTAAATGCTCTCTCTGGGATAAAACATCTATCGTTGGGTTGTTCAACAACAAAGGTATAGTATATTATCATAGTTGGATATAGATATGATACCAAATTGTAAATGACTGATGTTTTTCATTGGTAAAATGATAAAATGCGTACAAACATGTTACAAATCTTAGAATACAATTGATCCCGCAATATACCTAGGATATGTACATTTTACACACATATTAGCTTTCTAGTTACAAGCTAATATTAAGTTTTACTACTCGTTGTTGTGAACAAACAGTGGCTTCTGGGTGACCCCGCTGATCTACATTTTCCAGAATTCTGCCATTTAATTCATTTGGAACTCATTCTTCCGTGGTTGAACTCGAATTTTCTGTTGAGTCTGCTTCAGACATGTCATCTGCTTCAAGTTCTCATAATTCAAAATGATAAGGTTTGATGAGTTCAAATGTTTGTTTAATGGTTTATTATGCTTCATGTACACCACTTATTGATGTGAAATTTATCAATTCAATGTTTTTATGAAATAGATTACACAAGGCCTCAATTTATTACCATATATGCATGATTACATCTTATATGTATGTTGTGGTGTCTTTTGTTGTCGGCAGGAAGAGTCGCCTTTACCAGGATGGGCTACACAACCAAGTGTTCCTAATTGTATCATATCAAGGACTACTAGCTAGATGAGCTATTATTTGTTGAGTATATTTTGAAAAAAGGACTTGTTTTGAAGACAATGATTATTGATGGTAAGAAGCACAGCATTCTCAATAAGTTATATAAAGTGCTAAGGGATGGAATTCGCCAACTTATACTTGACTGAGTTGTATCTCTCTAAGGTGTGATCTCTCCCTAATAACTTATGTTCTTTATGTCTTACTGAATCATTTCAAAGGTGATTAAGATTGGGTTTATTCTGCATAAATAATTGTTCCTTATTTGGCCGTCCCTCGCTTTAGTTTTGATTATTAGATAACTTTCCAGATCTCCATTGTTAAATAATGCTAAATGAGATTATTTGAAAAGCCTAATTTTGTTTGCGTATTGAATTTTCCTGAACTAGTGACAGTAAAGTTATGTAGCACAAGATATATAGCAACATAGATTGGACATGTAAATTCTGCTTGTTGGTACTAAATATAATGAGATTTCGTTAACTTTTGTTATATGTTTGGCAGTTGGCATTTGGAATGCTGTGATTTGTGAAGTTGATAGAGTCATACTTGATCGTGTGCTTGGCGCCTCACACTAAAAAGGGGACAATGTTTTTACTATTTCATCAAGTTTAAAAGCACTTTGGATCTTCTTTGGAATTGATTTGTTACTGTCCTCTATGCGTGTTTCTTTTTTTTTTTTGAGTGATGGAAGAGTTCTCTTATGCTATATGCTTCTCTTTTGAGTTTTTCTTTGAGTGATGGAGATTCTTTTTTACTATACTTTTTTATTTCCCCTCAATGAAGAGACTTGTTTTCAAGACAAAATTATTTGATAGGTCATTTAGCTTATTTATTTATAGAGTAATGTTTGAGCCAGCGAAACAAAAATTCGTTAAATTCCGCAAATGAGCTGGCCAATTTCTATCCATTTGATTTTGTATGAATATTCAATGCTGCTTCATAATTATTTGACCACACCGCTTATTAAAAATAGCAACCTTTTTTTTCCGGACAACAATCATTCTAATTGGCTAAACACTGATTTGCGACCACTTCGTGGGATATTCTCTCGGGAAATATAGCACTGCCGTTATTTATAACAATTGGATCATTTATCTATTTTCTTCCTTCCGTTTTGATCCTTTACCTTTTAAAATGTACACAATTTTATCCTTTTTTTCGTTTTTTTATTTAAAAATGTTGACGTGTCAATGACTTGACAATCACCATTTTTTCATTATGTGTTCCACGTAATTATTTAAAAAGGAAAAAGATGCAAATACTATGGAACAAAAACCAAACCTAGGCAAACCACATAATTAGTCCAAACACACTTTTGTTTTCAAATAAATAATATATCAACATCTTGCTTCCCTTAATTGTAAGAGTCGTAAAATTCAATATTCTAAATTTATAAAATAATAATTTAATTTTCTAAAGTAAAAGACACCAATCAATTTCGAGATTTGGAGTTGGTGATATAAGAACAAAATTTCACGTTGTCAGTAATCACAATCATTGATACTAGATCAAACGGTCTAAACTACTCAACAGTTTTAGCATAGTTAAATGATCTCGTCATCGATCAAGGTTGGGTGATACTTTTATGTTACATCGTCATGTTCAGGAAATTCAAGTCCTCGATTTAGTTTATCCACCATGATGTCACCTTTTAAAATATTTATCAAAATCAACAAAGGCTTACATTTATTAAAATTAAAATAATAATAAAATAAAAAGATTTACATATTCTATTGAATGATCTCTTGATGCATGATGACAAATATAGATACTTTAAAATTATAGTACTAGATTTAAAAATATAATAAAATTGATTGCTGTGTTTTTTTTATTTAAAGGATTATATTACTATTTTTTTGAAAGATTTGAAGAACTAATTTAATCTGACCTTTACAATCTCAAAGACGATAAACCAATATCAAATTTATCCATGTTCAAATGTTGGCTTTTGGAATGGAATCTCAATACTTCAGCCACAAATATGATATACTACTTTGTAAATGTCGCGCTAACAAGTTCTTTAAGATATCGTGTCAAAACAAAAAAAATTATTTAAGACATTATGGTGGATAGATACATCATTTTTATCTTTAAAATACAAGTTAAACACTTGTTAAAATAATAATAATAATAATAATAATAATAATAATACATCATTTTTTAAGAAAAAAATCATTTGTGTTGAATCTATAATCAACTGTATAGGGCTGAGTTTGTTTGGAAAACAGGTGAAAAAGTGTGATACTTGTTCACCTTGAGAAAGATCACATCTAAACGAGGAGAGAGATCCAACAAAGAAAAAGAACTATCAAATCAGATCAATAGTAGCTGGGTTGGATTGCTATCATTGCTCCAACATACATACCATAATTAAGCTTTTTCACTCAATTTGTGCAACCTATCCTAGTAATTATTGTGTGATGAAAGTTGAGATTTTCTGTTCTTTGAAATTGAAAGGCAGGGTGCAGCTAGGGGGTATCATTCCCTATATTCCCTATATAAATCCATCCACAATCAAAGTTTAATTGTCTCACACGGTATTGCATATATCAAAAATACTAAATTGAGAAATAACAAATATGACAAGGTCGTGTGATGAAAAATGAGGGAAGATATAAAATGGCAATGATTGTCAAAGCCTCAAAGGCAATACTTGAAATTTTTCTATAAAAAATCGTGATATCCAACAATATGTTTGTCTTTATATTTTTATTTTTTTAGATATGTTTAATGTTTATATAGTAAGGATCATGTTAACCCGTGCCTCCGAAGCACTAGTTAAATAACTAAAAATGGAAGAAAAAAAAATGACAAGGTTAACATTAAAAACAACTTTTTTTTCAAGTTTCAAAACCTAAAATACACAATTTCCAAAAGAATTTTTTTTTTTTATAATTTCTTAACTAGTGTTCCGGAACACTAGTTAACATTTCTCATAAACTAATAAAGATAAAAGAAAAAGAATATCGATCATAGTTGTATGATAAGGGAAAATGATACTATTGGGCAAAGAAATGTAGCATGATGACCTGTATATATTATGCCATTAACAACCATCAACATTGTACAAGCACAAACATAAAGTATATTCGACCTCGACCATGTTATCACTGAAACAACCAGTCCCATAAACTTTCACACACACCACCGCAAGACATCTCTGAATGAAAACAAAAGCAAAAAAGAAAATGAAAAAAGTTATCTGAGTACTTGACTATTTAGGCACATATATATGTACACCTTGATCTTACAGCTCATATTCATGTTTAAAGAAATGTATGTATGACAAGATGACATGATTAAAGCTGATATATACTTTGTCCATTCAATTAATAATGCTGTACTCCATCAGGTTACAAACAAATCTAAATGGTGACTTATGCTGTTTTCCTTTTAGAGATATATCACAAAAAAGTTACCCCTTAATTGGCAATGGATATGTGGTTAGTAAATTAATTAGGAATTTCTCCTTTGTGGAGGGAGAAACCCACTCTCATGTTCATATTTAAATTAATAGTTCCAATTTTTAATCATGTTTTCTTTTGCTACTTTCTTACATATATGATGATGAATTTTTGTACTCCCAATTTATTCTCAAATTTTAAATTCTTTTATAGAGAGTAGGTAACCTGACTCTATTTCTATAAAAAGTCCAAGTTTAATTTCTTCTAAAGTCGTCTATTTTGAAGGCGGCCCAACACGATATAAAAAGAACTGATGTCATGTTACTGGTTAATGATTAGTTTTATAGCGAACTCAACTGATCTAAAGTGTGAGAATATCTTGACGCAAGTCAAAAACCTAACTATGGTGGGATCAGAATGAAAATTACAATTAGTTGTTCTATCTATGAAGCATGGACACGAACACTGACACGCCGACACCGCTAATAATTCGAAGAGTGTCCGTGCTTCTTTCTGTTATATCAATCATGTAGTGGAATAGTTAAGTTATTAGTGTACTATTGTGTAATATTCTGTTGTCATCACCATGTGAAGATGAAAGGGTTATTGGAAAAAGGGAAAATGGCCTCTTTGTTTTGACCAGCAGGCAGGCACAAAGAGATAAAGGATCCCAGCAGGAAGGCTAATGAATGTACATTGTTATTTGGGCTGCTGTGGAAGAGAGAGAACCAGAGTTTTGTGTTGTCATCCATTGCACTGATTCATAGTAATACTTTAGGTAAGAAAATGATTCCTCTTGAGAATTTTGATCGGTTTCCTTTTGTTTACTAGAGGCTAAGATTTCAATTATTCTACCCATTTTGTTCACTGCATATTCAAAATGGTCCACACACTCTACACTCCTTTAATTTTGTTCCCACTCTCACCTCATCATTACAGTTACTAAATTTAATCTCCTCCATTTTATAATAAATAACTCCAACATTCATTACCCTTGATTTGGGAAAGAATGGCTACTTTTTATATAAAAAGAATAGAAGAATATTAGAAATTATTGTTGTTATTAGGTGACACTAATGGTAACACTAATTGTCATTGTGCCACCATAAGAGATTAAATTCAGTCGTTTGAAATTACATGGTCAAACTCTTACTATTAAAAAGATACATGGTGAAAATGGCGTCTATTTAACACTTTGATGATTTTATAGACTATTCTCTATTTCAATGTTTATGTTGCACTTTAAAGGTGTATATTTTGCAAGGACTGAATGAAGTTTCTCTGTTGCTTCAAATGAGCCACACTTTAGAAAAATAATGTTTTCAACTTTTTTTACTTTATTATTTTTACTTTGATCTGACATGAGTATTTATAAATAAAACTCAATCTTTTGTTTAATTATTTTAAAGCTATATGTATATTCTACCAACAAAAAAACCATATGTATATAATGGATAATGGACAATAATCACCTTAATTTACAATTCATGGAAAAGGATTAGAAATTAGAAGAAAGAGCCCACAGAAGACAGTTCCTTTTTCTTTCTTTTCTTCATTCGGTGAAAAGGACATGTGAATGCGCATATAAAAGAACCATACGAGAAAAGTATACAATGTTATAAAGTATTGTTAAAATAAAGGTGATTTTCCCTTCTATTTTTTCTCATCAATATTGAAGACTGTAATTATTGTCATCACATGATTTCATAAGCTTTCATGAAAATCACATTAGAACAATTATGGTATCCTACTTTTTTACACCTACAAATCCTCAACTACCGATAATTATCATATAGTAAGATTAATTCATATTATAATAATGAACAAATAACTGAGTTCAATGCATAGTACCCTTGGTCATCATACATTAATTAATAACTCACTATCTCATCATACAAAAAATAAAATAAGACATAAATCAGAAAGCAAGGGGAGAAAGAAGCCTTACTTTCTTTTATGGAAAACACATGTTATCCCTAAACTATTGTAATTACATTCCACGTATTTGACAAATCATCGTGATACCATAATTTTATTGAAGCTCGACTTAAAATCAATGGCACGACATAGTTTTATCAAACTCCGACAATCCAAACATACACTTAGAAGTAATCAAATTGATGTTTAAGCTGAAATGGTTGATCTCTATCTTTCTTGCTTAATTTAGGCATCAAAACTCTATTCCTAATCTTATTCTTATCACTAGGAACCTCAGGGGGTCTAACTGATCTAATCAAAGCCCAATTAACACCCTTAAAAAACTCATGTCTTTTAATCTCAACAGAACCCAAACAACTTCCAATTCTCTTATTTGGATTCTTCACCAACAATTTGCTAATAAGATCTTGAACTTTCACCATCTCTTCAAACTCATAATTACTACTAACACCAATCCTAGGAAAAGTCAAAGGTTGCTTAAGAATGTTGACCAATGTTTTCTCATTGTTCTCACCTTTAAATGGTGTTCTTCCATATAACATTTCATACAAAAAAACACCAAATGTCCACCAATCCACTGCACTTCCATGACCTTGTCCTAATATAACTTCTGGTGCTAAATATTCATGTGTCCCCACAAATGATTTTGATCTTGCTTCAATTGGTTCAGCTACAAAATCAGGATCAAGATCAACCTGAAACTCTTCTTGAACATTTTCTCTAATAACTGTTTCAAGTTTTGTTTTCTTTTTCTTTGTTGATGATGATAAGAAACATGACAGAACTGGTTGCATGGGAGAAATGCAAGAAGGTGTTGAACATCTCATTGTAGTAGTTTTGATACTTCGTTCTAATCTTGTTTTGCTTCTTAAGAGCTTTGGAACAACGTCACATTTGAGTGAAAGATCAAAATCTGAGAGCATTATGTGTCCATCTTCTCTTACTAAAACATTCTCTGGCTTTAAATCTCTGTATACTATTCCCATCATGTGTAGATACTCTAGTGCCAATAGTGTTTCAGCTGCATAAAACCTGTTCTTAATTGGTTAATATCTTCACATAATTATAATAATTATTTTATTATAATAATAATCAAACTAATTATTACTAATTATAGTTTACAACCATAATTATAAAAAGCCATTTTCATTCAAAGCTAATTACAAATCTAATTATTAGTTATTACAAGTTTACAACCATAAAAAAAAACATAATTATAAAAGGCCTTTTATAATTATGTGTTTTCATAAATTATGAGTTCAAATTACAGCTCAAAGAATTAATGCAAGAACATCAAAAAAATAGAAAGGAAAAAAAACTTTGTACCTATTATGGTGTTAAATAGTTCAAAAGATTAAGCACTACTTCATAAATCATGTCTATCTAGAGAAACCATGATAGAATCGAGTAGGGCCGAGTGAAACATACAAGAGACAAAAGTCCCAAGATATCTATATTTTCCATTTCACAAACACTCATTTGAAAACAACATAGGAAACTATTCGAGAGTCCTTATGACAAGACATAAATTGTATTTATTTTATTTTCCTACGCTCTCTAATATATATAGTTAATGAAAACAGTTTATAGATTATAAGAAGAAAAAAATTTACTTTCTTTTATCTTTTAAGTGATTATAATTTAAAGACTTTAATCAAACTATTTATCTAAACATGACAATAATATTAATCTCTTATATATGAAAAATAAACATGTATAAGGTTTGAGGGAAAGAAAAAAATGAACTTACTTAGAGGATGATAATGAAAAGCGCTTCCCAGGCTGGCGTTGGCGACAAGCATACAAATCACCACCAGGACAAAACTCCATAACCAAACAAGAGTAATGAGAAGCATCAAAATCAGTATACAAAGTAGGTAAAAAAGGATGATCAAGCATCCCCAAAATCTCCTTCTCCATCTCTGCTCTTTGCAACTTCTTCCTTATAGCAAGTGCTTCTCTATCAACAACTTTCATAGCATAAAAACACTGAGGCAAACCAACTACAGGATTCCTTATCTGACAAAGATAAACATTCCCTATGTCCCCGCTTCCAAGCCGCTTAAGGAGGCGGAAGTGGTCGAGTCCGACTCGACCTTGGTCGAGCCGGAGTCGACTCATAGCCTCCCATGCAACTTGGTTTGCCTTATGAGGCTTAGCGTTGGAACCTAATACTGAAGAGGTGTATGTGGTGGTGGAAGAAACGGAGACGGAGCTTCGACGGCGGCGGCTTCCAAAGCTGAGGTTACTCATCCAGCTACGGGTTGATTCAGGTATGGTGATGGATGAGGAGCTGCTGTCGTAGTCAGGTTCAATATCTATGTAAGGTTTGGTGATGGTGGCCATGGTAAGTGCTAGGTAACATGTAATGTACGTATGAGTGAGAGAGAGAGTTTTTTTTGTTACTACTTGTTTGTGGGCTTCACATTGTTGGGTTAATGTGGTTTTATATGCTGGTTTTGATGGCTTTGGTAGCTAGCACATGTGTGACGTGTAACGATAACAATATTTTGAAAGGCAAATGTTTGGTGTATACTACGGATGTATATACATACTTTCCGAGAGAAAGTAAATAAATAGTGATGGAGAGAAGTAGATATAAATAAAATGTTGAATAGATGTAGGAGAATATGATGTATTTAAATATGGACATAAGACACATGCATACATAAAAATACATATCATTTAATTATCTGAAAAATATACATTATTTCTTTTTCTTTCTACCTTTTTTCATTGTTTGAGTGCAACCAAATCTTATGTTTAAAATTTTGTGACTATAATTTCTTCTATATCATTCACTTTTTTATTTGGTGAAATTGATATAGATTTACATATTTGGAAAGGTAAATTCTAGGTACAACCAATAAACATTTGTTCTGAATTTTATGTTTGACATAATTGATGAAGTGCATATGGTTGATTTTAATTTGTTAGGGTGTGTTAGTCGAACCCTAATCTCCTTTTTTTTTTATTGTTTTGATGAGAACCCTAATCCTAACCTCTTTCTTAACACAGCCTCCCAACATATACCTATGAATCTATGAGCTACATATCATCATATTAAACAAAGTTACAAAGGATTACATTTTAATAGTTTGATTCAATGTCATGTTACTTATATTGATTAATTAAATTAGTATACAGTAATGAAACAGTTAAAGCCCATATTTCAGCGATAAAAGCAACGTTTTGAATTTAATTAATCAATTTCATATACACCTTTGATTTGGCCATTCTTGTTCGTTTCCTTTTAATAACGTTCACGGAAAATTTGACATAATATATGATTCTATTCAAATAAATATTATAATATATAATGTATATGATTATATGATAAATTAACATATTAAGAGAAGGAATCTTTTACTGAATGAGAGGCTACAAGGCCTAACATGTTGTTCATCCTAGAAAAAAATGTCAAAAGCAAAATAGTTAAAGATTCTTTAAAATTTGATATTTTATATGGTAGGCAACATTTAGGATTGAATTAGTGAATCTTTAGATTTTATACGAGTCATTCAATTTATTTTTTCCTAATTTCAAATTGGATGGATTTTAAATATTTTTAGGGAATGAGTGGTTGGAAGAGGGTATCGGGGCATATTTTGGGATCGGGCTCACGTTCTTGTTTCGTAGGATTGTATAAAATGTGACGACCAAAAGGTATTGTAACTAAAAAGCTTTATTGGTGATGTTCTTTTACTTGAGGCATGCTATAAGCTCGGTCTCAGGCCATATGCTGACGAACCCACTACTTTTTGTTCTCTCTAAAGTTATTTCCAAAAGGAATATTGCCCATAAACTCTTCTATTCTAATTTCTATTTTAATTGATAATAACACTCTAGTATAATTTCCTCAACAAAAAAAAAAAACACTCTAGTATAATATATAGTAGTTTCTGTCAAAATATATCTATAATATACAGTAGTTTTTTGTAGTTAATTATGCTAGTAATTATCGTAATTAACTTCTCTTATGTCTCTTGAGTTACGTAGTATTTTTCATTTTAGTATACTTATTCAAAAAATAAGGAAAACAAAGGAGAAAAACGAGTGTTCGTTCTATTTACAAAAGAAGGAAAAGGGGAAATGACGATGGATTTAGAGCCTCATATAAATATGATGTATATGAATTGTACTTTGCATAGTTGCATTTAAGGGATTGCCTTAAAAGTGATCGGTTTTGGATAGTTGATAGGGGGCTTCTATGGTGTAGTCAAGAAAATGACTTTTTTGAAAAAGTTATTTTGTTCAACCAATAGCATAGTTGTTGATGCCATGTCAGCTAATGTCATTTTGATGGACCATTGTAATCTAAATTTTACTTTATTACAAATTAATCCTTATACAAAATATTAATTAGTTTTGATTTATTAACTTATTTTATTTAAAATAAAATCATTTTTTTTGTTATTTCTTCTGTTCTGTGTTGTTCATCCCAACTAAATCAAAAAATTGTTCCTCCTTTCTTCTTCATCTGCAAACCCAAAATCGAAGAAATTGATTGTCCTTTTAGAACCAGTTTTGTTCATCCTTTCTTCATACAAAATATCCATTTCACGTTTTCATAAAAAATGAAACCAACTTGGTTTTAGAGACCAACGTGATTCATTCAAAATCGAAAACATGTTCCCAAATTCCCAAATCGAAATCGAAATCCATGCGGTTTGAAATCGAAATCGAAATCGAAATCCATGCGGTTTGAAATCGAAAACATGTTCAAAATCAATTGATTGTTTGGCTGACATTGTTCCTGCGTTTCTCAAGCTTGATGAGACTAATTCGCTGGAGATGGTCTTGATTGATCAAAAGGTATTTAATGAAATTGATATTTTGATGTTTCAATTGTGTAATAGTGTGCTGAATCTTTCCTATTTTCCCTGATTGTCATTTTTTTTTTGTGGGTGTTGTGTTAGGGTGCAATGTACAAGATTTCATACTTCTCCAATGTTTCGTTTCTTCCATCTTTATTTTTTTTGGGTTCTTTCATTTGTTTCTTTAATTTCTTTATTTTTTGTTCTTTGTTGTGTGTGACTTTGAACTCTGCTATTTCTCTGTATATGCACACTACATTGCACACCATATGTTTGATAAAATGCCATAGTGATTTCTGATCAAAATTAGCATCACCATATGTTTTATGTTTTCTTCTCTGCCTTTTTTTTTTATTTTCATCCACATATTTGAGTAATGTTGTAATTGATCATTTTGAAAGTGTGGATGTGAGTTCTATTTCAATGCCATTTTATTTTAGTTCGTTTGTGTTAATTGCGTTTGCGATTTTTCAGCGAAGAGGAGAAGTTCGTGTTTCGAGTGGACGATTCAGAACGGTTGTGTTTGAGTCTGATCCTGATCAGTTGAAAAGTGCTAGAGAAGATATCAAGGAGCTTCTTGGGACTAAGTTCTGTCATCCTCTTATGGTAATTTTCAGTGCTTTTTTCTTCGATTTTGTTATATTTTTTCATAGTATGTTCAAGCTAATCCCACAACTCTAATTCAAAATCAGGTCCATAATCCCACAGCTCTAATTCGAAATCAGGTCCACAATGCAAAACATTTGGTTCCAAAATCAATAATGTTTTAGTTGTTTTCAACCTGCATCACTACATTTAAACTTGACAATCTTTCTTTTTAGTTGCTCAAAAAAGGCTAAGGCTTTCTATTTATCTGTACGAAAATGTAAAACTATTACAAAAGAATTTGCAAGAGCATACTTTATTTTTTATTGTTGCTCTTTTATATAATGAACAAAGAAGGTTAATTTTACCTTTGTATCTATTCAAGTGATTTACAACATAATATGGTGTATTTGAGGTGAGGTTCAGTTTGTTCATTCCAGTTTGTTTGTTCCTTCAATTTGTTAGTTTTTTTGTGTATATTTGTTGTGGTTTTCTGGTTTTGTTTGGAGTTTTTGGGGTTTCGTTGTGCAATTCAGATTTACTCTTACAATTAGGTTTTGCATGATAATCTATTTTGCTTTAAACCCTTGATATTGACAAACAGAGCAACATCTTACAATACATAATCACATTAGTATATAGAGTAGAACCTATAATGCTATGATACTCTAAAATTGCTAAAGTATAGGTGTCATAGCCGTATTCCCGTATGCATATAATACTCCTAGATCAGTATCCAAAAAGTACCCTCCACCTTTTTAAAATTTTAAAAGATAATATTTGACAGATAAATTAGGGATGCCTCTTCAACACTTTGGGATACAACTCCAGTAACTTGAGCCTTGTTCTCCCTCAAATTGTGAGCATAATTGGAGTACATACTTCTTTATTCATGTTTTGATGATTTGGAAAGAGGGAGAGGGATAGTTGTGGGATATTAGTAGTGATGTCCATGATTCATTTGATGATGAAACCAACTTCTTGAATTGGCAAATTAAATTTAGAAGCTATGCTGTTTTGGATGATGATAATGGGAAAATGAAGTTCCCTTGGACACATGTCAGACACTAATTTCAAAACTGCTCATTATATTGCTTTTAATTTTTTGGCTAGTAGGAAATGTTTTGCCTATACATACTCATCTACAATCTTATTGGAACATCAGTGGTTTTTTGGCTAGTAGGGAATTGAAGATTGAAGATAGAAAAATTAGACTAACCATGCTGAAGTGTGAAACCTCTTATTAAGCCATGATTTGGAGTCATTCTGTGTTAATGGTTCCTGACTAGTGGAACCTATATATAAATGTAATATATTGTTGTATAATTGCTTGGTTTCAATAAAATAAAAATTTGTATTTTGATCAATCTGATTAGATTCATATAAAAATGTATTTGTATTGCCAACTTGTTATACAATCCTATAGTGAATGATGTAAGGTAAATACATAGGAAAATTCTATGGTGAAGTTGTTAAAATGATTTTTTTGGTGAAGTCATTAGAATGACCAATCATAATGCATTTGTGTATTTAATGAATGCCACATCAAATTATATTGTGTATTGTACATTTGCTCATATGGTGTACCGCTATATTTTTACTTATTGCA
>Ga0228711_1003476_pt1 | contig 24453 bp, 16 predicted proteins | sample MedpolnodulmetaG_2_FD_177996 | JGI IMG/M metagenome (GOLD analysis project Ga0228711, IMG submission 177996) | Root nodule microbial communities from Medicago polymorpha collected in Santa Monica, California, United States - brown nodules | ecosystem: Host-associated > Plants > Roots > Nodule... | reverse complement strand
ATCATAGTTTCATGTAAGAATATATCGTAATCATTTTTTTAAAAGCAACCGTCAATTTGCGTCATTCAATTGAAATCTATCATCTTATCATGTTAAAATATATTGCTACCGTTTTTAAAAACGATTGTTGATTCTCGTCATTCAATTGAAACCCATCATTGTATCATGTAAGAATATATTGTAATTGTTTTTAAAAAGCGTGAGTTTCGTAATTTTTATTGGATGTCAATGTAAGATTAATCTATAGACTGCAATGACAGTGAATGTTCTATTTTCTCAAAATTAATTATTGTCTTTGTCTTAAATTGATAAAAAAAAAGTAGAATAATAATTTTTTTAAGGAGAAATATTAATGTGTTAATTATTATACTAGTTTTTCTACTTGTCAGAATTCGAGCCATGTACTTTTAACTCCTTTAATATGTTTCTTTCAACAAAAAAAAAACTACTTTAATCTTTTAGTTTAAATCAATTGAACTACAAGACACCAACTAAGTATGATAATTAATTTTAAAATCTGGATTTAATTGTCTCATGGATAAATTAAATCGAAAAATGTAAATCAATATTAAAGATTTTGAAAAATTTAATGAAAAAACATTTTTTTATAAGGCAAGAGCACGATGATATCAAGAAAGAGAATAGGTGATTTCTCAACTATACTCTAATCTTGTGTGTCAAGTGCTCATATATTATTAAAAAAAGGGAAAAAATACATAATAACTGAGGGGACATAAAACCTGACCCAGTGAATCCAAGTGAATCAACCCTAACGGGAAATACAACCAATAACAACAACACACTTGATCCAACCCTAGTCAAGTCTAACAAACAATCTTTGCAAGCATCAACCAGGTCTATAAGTTGGCGAATGAACCAAATGTCAACACATGACAGATCACGTACCATCAACTTCCTGCACCATTAGCAGCAAGCATTAACGACTCTTTCTAGTCCTAAACAGTCTCTACACCAACCATTCATTGAACAACAATGAATTCAAAGGAACAAAGCGGCGTAGAGGTTGACCAACATCATACCAAATTCTTGAAAGCGGGGACTGGATCCAACCGCCAACACGGTAAATAACAAATTCATTCACACCAACCATTTATTGTGATAAGCCACAACAAATTAACAACCATTTCTGGCCAAACTGTCCGAATTCAAGCACAAAAGGGTGAACCGGATTTCACGACACGATAAGGACAACCACCGAACACCAGCTGTGTGTCGACAAACTAAACTAGGAAAACTGAAGATCTCATCAGATCTGAAAAAATCAGAAACCAGCAAGTGGTTTATCAACACGACGGTGTGATTACGGTGGCATATCAGAGAACCGCTGCCGGAATCGGAGGAGGCACCAAACTTCTTTGTATTGGAGTCGCACAGATCCGAATCAGAACAAAACCACCCAAAGACGACGCGTTTGGTAGTCCAAACCACCCACAAACACGTTTGAAAATCCAAATCTAACCAAAAGCTTCCGCAACAGAGACTCCGTTCAGAAACAGCAAGCATGTCACAACAAGACACCGACAACTGCTTGTGACGATAGTGGCGTCACGACTAAAGAGGAGCTGATCGCACCACCGTAAGAGTAAGGCTACATCTCGACAGAACGCTGGGTATTGAAGGAGAAGAGGGATGAAACAGTTGAAGAGTTGTGTTGTGTGAAGTCGGCGAGGATGAGAGAGAAGAGAGGATGTCAATTTTGTCTTGAAAGATTAAAACAAAATTATGTTTTAGAAAACATTTTAAAATATAGTGAATTAAAAATAATGTTTTAGAAAAACTTAAATCAATAAACAGAATTTTAAAAATTATGAAAATCAATTCTAATTTAAAATTGTTTAATGAATAATAAAATGTGATTTTGTTTCTAGGGTTATTTTGTCAATTAAGTAGTAATCTTTTATTATGAAAGCTCGTTAAGTCGAGCAAACTCTAAACCTAAATTTTTCCTTTTAAACCACTTGTAAAGTCGCAATTGTCCCTCATTGCTTTCTATTAGGACCCTCATTGCTTTCCATTACGGCAATTTTGTCATTCCCCATTGTTTTCTATTAAGTGGCATTTAACATGACGTTTAACAACGTGCCATAATTACTTTTAACATAAATGAAATTTAACACACTTTTTATAACAAGAGATTCAATGAGATATATTTGAATTTAAAATTAATATTTTTCCTTCCAAATATATGAATTACGTTTCCGCCCCTTCCTCCATAAATTCAGATCTTTGCTTTTGGTATTTCTAATTTCTTAATCCACAGTCCGTTGTTGTTCATCTATCTTTTTCACAATGGTTGATCGTAATATGGAGAAATTGTGTATGTATCATTGTTTGACCGCTATTTGTTTGTTTCATTTTTTTTCTCTTCATATTTTAGTTTCTTCTGATGTCGCTAACGTGTAGCCTTATTTGTTTTTTATGTATTAGCAACTCTAGATTCGCACCCAGTAACTGAGTTTGACAGTGTGGTAAACAAACTAATGATCAAATATAGAACATACTACATGGAGTTTGATGCACACCGTGTGAAAGTATATGCTTTGTATATTAAACTAGATCTTTGACCCGTGCGATGCACGGGTCTAATGTACTATTTTAATATTGCAATAAATCATTATTTGTAAATCAACAGTTAGAAATAAAAATAATCAATTGCACAACCTCTTGTACATTTTAGAATTTTTGAACATGGAGTCTAATTCAACATTGAGAGTAAACATATGCAGAAGAAAATGGCTGGCAAAGATAAATTGGTAGTAGAGATTTGTAAACCCTAATAAATTGATAGAAATGAGAGGAAAAATAAAAGAGGTATAAATAGTCCTTTATATGAAACCACCCAGTACACACCACTACAATTTATTATGGTTGGAGAAGCATTGAAATCAGAACATAAAGGGCAACAACAAAGACACGTTTTGAGGTTTAAGAAAAAACTACCAAAATCATGTTTTAAGAATATAATTGACCTGGAAAATTTTCATATTTTTAAGGTCTAAAGCAACAAATTAGAAATGAAGGGCGTGTGATATTTGATATGGATTAATGAAAGCAAAATTAATTCAAGAAAATTGCTAGTGGCTTAGTGGTCAAAATGCTGAGATGGAGCCATTAGCTCTCTGTTTCGAATCCCTAAGGTTTATTGTCTTAAAAGATTTTTTAATCTAATAAAAAATGGCGGGATTAAGGTTATTTAGGGTTACTAACAACACTGTCTAACATTTAATATAATAAAAAGATTTTTAAGCTAATAAAAAATGGCGGAGTTATGGTTAATAAGGGTTACTTACAGCACTATCTAACATTTAATATAATAAAGATTTTTCGTACATGATGATGCACAAATTTGTATATATCTTTTCGAAATCGTTTTTGTCAAAAACAATTGTTTGTGTTCGGGGTATCGTAATGCTACCAAATATGTTTACCGGAGATTTTGGTGATTAAATCGGTCGTTATGCAACATTGGTTGATCCAAACAGTAATGAATTCCAAGTACTGGTAAAAAAAAAGGTTAAATGGTAGTGTTTTTTTAACAAAAGGATGGCGAACTCTTATTGATTTTTATGATATTCATTTAAGAGCTTTGGTCACGATGAATTTTATGGGTTTGTGTCGATTTAAAATTAATCTTAAGGATAGGGTTCGTCGAACGATTAGGTATCCTAAATTTGATCATCTCCTATGAAATTTGTTGTTGAAAAAGCTAATGTTGATGGTCATGTGCCTAATAGTATTCCGCCGCCATATCAACATGGTCATTTTTATTTTCAGTTTTCCGATGAGAAAAGACTATCTCCATATTATGTTATTTCTGAATTTTCGGTAAGTTGTTTATTTCTTATAGATGTATCAGAGAAAATCACACATATCCAATTTTTATTTAACTTTTTTTTTTTTTTTGTAGATTCTTGAGTATCATGTGTTTTGCAAGTTAACATTACACAAACAGACTACTTCGTTTGTTATGGTTGATGATTACAACAACAAATTCGATTGCTTTCAAATTTTTGGGTCACTTCCATATAAACATTTTAGAATTGGAGGACAGTAGAAGCGTATGATTAAAGCTCGCAGAATTCATGAGGGCACGAAAGTCATGGTTGATGCTCCAATGTCATAGATGAATGAGACTTTGTATTTTAGTGTCAAACGTACTTAAGTTATTTTAGGTTATGATTTTGTTCGTTATTCTAATTTATCAATTATTGTTTATGTTAAAACTTATGTCAGTTTTAGGTCGTCATTTAGACAAAGTGCACTTAAGATTAATGAGAATTTCTTTATTTTAATGTTATGTCGATGCATAATTTCGTTCTTTTAATGTCACTTAAACGTCTTTCAATTACAGAGTTTCTGTATTTTAATGTCATTTGTGTGTTTTCCCATTGCAAAAAGTGTACATTTTAATATCATTTATGCACATTTCCGTTGCAGAATCTCATCATTAAATGTCACCTACACGTCTTTCCATTATAGAATCTCTACATCTTAATTTAATGTAATTTAGGTGTTTTTGTCATTTTTCAAATTATGACTTTTAATGTTATTTAAGCGCCTTTCCATTTCGGAAATTATGCACTTTAATTTCATTTATACGCTTTTATATTAAAGAATATGTGTATTTTAATGGCATTTATGTGGACTCTTTTTACAAAATCTTCTTCAATTTAATGTCATTTATGCATCTTTCTGTTACAAAATCTATGTATTTTACTGTCATTTACATGCTTTCCATTTACATAATATCCACATTTTAATGTTATTCATGTATTTTCCATTATAAAAATTATTGCTTTTGATGCCAATTATGTACTTTTACATTAAAAAATATTTGTATTTTAATGTCATTTATGTACATTCCTTTTACATAATATTTTTATGTTTAATGTCATTTATGCGTCTTTCTATTATAAAATATATGCATTTTAATATCATTTAAGTGTGTTTTATTTACAAAATTATATGCATTTTAATATCATTTAAGTGTCTTTTCTTCACAAAATCTCTGCATTTTAATGTTATTTGTGTATTTTTAAGGTATAAAAATTATGACTTTCAGTGTCATTTATGCACTTATACATTAAATAATATTTGTATTTTAATGTCATTTATGCACATTCCTTTTACAAAATCTTCTTATGATTTAATTAAATTTTTATTATAAAATCTCTACATTTTAATGTCAATTATGTGTCTCACCCTTATAGAATATCAGCATTTAAAGGTTATTTATGTATTTTCCCATCATAAAAATTACGACTCTTAATATCATTTATGTGTTTTTACATTAAATAATATTTGGTATTTAATGTCATTAATGTGTATTCTTTTTACAAAATATTCTTCAGTTTAATGTAATTTATGTGCTTTTACATTATATAATAATTATATTTTAATGTCTTTTTTGTACATTTCTTTTACAAAATCTTCTTATGTTTAATGACATTTATGCATTTTTTTATTACAAAATATCTGCTTTTTTATATCACTTAAGCGTTTTTCCGCCATAGAATATTTGCATTTAAATGTTGTTTATGTGTTTTTTCATCATAAAAATTATGGTTTTTAATGTCATTTATGCGTTTTTACCTTAAATGAATTTAAATGTAATTCAAAAGTTTTCCTATCATAAAAATTATGGCTCTTAATGTCATTTATGCATATTTACATTAAATAATATTTGTGTTTTAATGTCATTAAAATGTATTTCTTTTACATAATATTTTGTTATCAAATCTCTGCGTTTTAATGTGATTTGTTTGTCTTTCTGTCACAAAATATCTACGTTTTAATGTCATTTCTGCGCATTGCGTTTACAGAATTTCTACATTATAATGTCATTTATGTGTTTGTCCGTTACATAATCTTTGTGTTTTAATGTCATTAATGCGCATTTCTGTTACATGGTTTATTGAATTTAAAGTCGTTTATAAGCATGTTGATTGAAAATCTCTCCATTTTAATGTCATTTATGAAAGAGCCGCCCTGCTCCCCCAGCATGAGCGCCGCCCTCCCTTCTTTTGTAGCATCCAATACTCCAACTTTTTGTGATTGCAGGCTTGTTATTTATGTTCGATGTTGACTTATAATTGTTTGCAATTGGAATATCCTTGATTTCTAGCAATTAATTGGTTGCATTGTGGCTGAATTCCATTGGTGCTTTTCCATTTGGTCCAATTGAGAATTCTATTCATGTACATCCAATTGTGGCTAGCAAGCGTCGCTACTTCAATTCTTGTTATCAATTTCAAAGTATTTGCATAAGCGGTCATCTGTTTCAATTTATGGTATTGACTGTGTCTTCTTACGTGGTCTTCTTACTGCACTTCATTCACTCCTTCCTTAACTCCTTATATCTGATTTAGCATTGGGTCTGGTGAATTGAAGACGGGCCATTGATGGCATACACGTGCCATTGACCATTTGTGTCCGACACGACTCCTTCAACAATGGTGCAATCACAAGCATTACCGACGAAATCATTTGCAGCAGCTTTGACAGGCCAGGCTAAGAATGATGACAATTTGTTCCCAACTCCTTGCATTAAAGGCGATGCTTTGAGCATCTGCATCGGCCAGGATGAGTATCAACGAGGTGTAGAGGAATGCAAGAATGCGTTACGTGCTAGATTGACTCTAAACAAAGGAGATAAGTCGTATTCTGTACGTGACCTAAGTACAAAATTAGGAAAGCTTTGAAACACTTTGGCGGTCTAGAAAATGGTCCTTCTCAGCAAGGGATACTATGACTTTCATTTTGAGTCGGCGGAGGATCTTCGTAAAATATTGGCAGCAAGCACAATCAATCTCAAGCGGGGTTTGATAAGACTATCTCAATGGACCAAAGATTTCAAATATCTTGCTCAGAAATAGACTCATGTCTCTGAGGATTCGTTTGGTTGAGTTACCGCAGAAGTATTAGCAGGAGAGAACATTGAAGGAAATAGCAAGTATGGTTGGCACTTCGATTGACATTGATGGACAGACACGAAACCGCACCTTTGGTCACTATGCTCGGATTTTAGTTGACATTGACCTATCAAAGAGAGCATATGATGAGATCCTTGTGGAGTGAGAGGGATTCGCTTTCAAAGTGGAAGTTCAATATGAGAGGAGACTGTTGTTTTGCCATCACTATTACTCTATTGGACATAATGTCTCGACTTGTCGTTGGTTACATCCTCAACCACCAAATGATAAGAATGATCGTGGGAAACAAATTATTGTGGCTAAGGCAGCGCCCCCTAAACCATCTCGGCAGCAGAATGATGGGGGAGCTTCCACTTCAGCCAATGGCAGTACTTGGACTTGGGTTTCGGCTCTGATTACTTCGACAGTTACTACCTCTTAGAGAGTTCCGGTTACTTCTGCCCCTGCAACACTGGCTTCGTCTTCTACGGCTATCCCGACTTCCATTTCATCCCATGCTATTACTTCTAGCTCACAAATGGGGCCGGTTGACACCTTCACTTCAGTAGTGGCTACTTCTCAAATGATGGTCCTTGTGCCCAAGACATCTTTATCAGCAACATTTTTTAGCTTCCCATTACACGTGTTTGACAGTATTTCTAGTGAGAAGTTGCCAGAAGCTACGCCAGTGATTGAGTTTGTTTCCCCATATGTGCATTATGACGTGCATTCCAAGAAAGTGGAGCAGTTGCATCCGACATCACGGGAGGAGGTGCAGATCCCCACGGTTGACGATGTTACTGCTACGCTCTCTGATGATGTGGAACATAATCATTTGACCCCGCGAGAGCTGATGGAGAGTCCCAAGGGTTCCCATGAGCATGTACCACATTTATCCATTGTTGAGCACGATGACGTACATGAGGTATCTGTGGAATCGATACAGGTTCAGACAGATAGTTTGGTTGAGCATGTTGACATGCATTCTGTTCCACAACGTTCCCCCATGGCTGAGTGTTCCATTGATAAGTCTTTAGTGACCCATGAGGCTGTAGAGAAACCCCTTGAGGGGACTGAAGAGGATGCGCAGGCAGATGCTAATAATATTTTAATGCAAAATCAAGATGTGCATGTGGCTGCCAAAATTCAACAGCAAGAAGATCATCCCAGCAAAAATATTCAACATGGTTTAGACTTGTGGGATCGGGTTCGTCAATATGATGAGAGATCAGCTGCTGAAGACTTCACATCGGTCCTAACAAGGAAACAAAAGCAGAAATCAAAATTACACCAAGTCGTGGGGAAGCAGTCTACTAAAACCCGTGTTAGGGGTGATCACTCTACAAATGCTCAATTAATTTTCTCTATTGGATTTTTAGAGGTATCAGTAATTCTGTTACTCAGATTGCTTTACAGAATTATATATGTCACATAAGCCTATTTCATCTCATATTTACCGAGAAGGTAATTGTTGTGCGAACAAGTTAGCTAACTTGGGTCATTCAATGAAGGGTTCGTTTTGGCTGTCTTCTCTCCCTAATGAGTTGAAAGTTGATTTCTTTAGGGATATATGTGGTTTACCAATTTACAGATTTTCATAGTCTGTTTTTTGGGGTTTTTTTCCCTATTTTTTTCTCTTGCTTTCTGTTTTTTCTTTGGAGGGTTTTGGCCTAGTCCCCCTCCTTTTTAATAAAATTTTAGAGTTTGGTGACATAGGATGGAGGTTTCTCGGGGTGCCAACCTAGTTGGGATGTCGATGTTGCCTTTTGATGCCTATCCTCTCTCCTTGCTTATCAAAAAAAAATTATTCCCCTTACATGTTTATGCCTTTTAATATCAATTATGCGCTTTCCTATTATATATTGTATGCATTTTAATGTCATTTATGCGTATTTCCTTTGAAGAAGGTGAGAAAAACACAAGAAGGGAGGTTGAATTGTGTTAGCTTTTTCTTCGTTTTTTTTTCTCCTACTGAAGTCACTGATCAGAAGCAGATATAGTTTAGCTTCTGAAGTGATAATCAGAATCTAAATGCAGATGATAAAAACAGAGAGAGGGAGATAGAGAGAGAGAGAGAGAGAGAGAGAGAGAGAGAGAGAGAGAAATCAATTATACAGGTTCCTTCCACAAACTGGAAGTAGTCATGTCCCCCTTGCACTTCCAAGGAGAGTTCACTAAAATGTAATATCTAATTACAACTGCTGATTACTACAACTAGCAAGAGACTTCAAACTACTCAGGCATAACTGCAAGAGATTTCCTATGCTCCTGAACTAAATCAAGAGACTTCTTATGCTCTAGCACACAAGCAAGAAACTTCTATTCAAACAGAATTACAGGGAAATTTGTTTGAGGTTGAACACTTGATATACAATCAGTGGTATTCACAATGCAAATCAGATACAGACTCTTAAGACTCTAAAATTTCTAAGATATGAACTTTGATAAGAAATTCTAAGTGAACTTTTGATGCAGAACAATTTCAGCAGAGTTTTGGCGCTTGTAAATTGTTATTGAGTCTCTCACAATTCTCTAAGTCTTCACTCCTTTATATAGAGGTGTGAAAGAGACGTTGTGAATTGCCAGCACATCAAAAAGAGTCGTTTGAAGCTTGATCAAATCACCAATGATCTTTTGCCTGATTTGGTTATTGTCCTAAGAAGGATCAATTTCAAATCCATTCCAAGTCTGGAGTAACACTGGTGCAGGCATAGCTGTTGTTCTTGTCCTATTGCAGACACAAATCAGAGCAGTGGAGATAATGGTTGTACACTTCGTACAATTGTCCTTTTTCAACTCTCTCCAACGAAAAAGCATCTAATGCCTTCAAATCTGTTTGAATTAGTCGTTACTTCATTCTTCCAGTCATCTGCAATGCTAGGAGTCAATAAACCATTTGAACAGCCTTTGAAGCTTCAATTCTATCAGCTTCTAATGATCTTCAGCTCCTGATGATCTTCAGCTTCTAATGTTGTCAGCTTCTGGTGATGTTGCTTTTGATGAGGTGCTTCTGATGACGTTAGCACTTCAGGAGCACTTTGTCTTCAGAACATTTTTTCTTCAGATGCTTCAAGCTTCCTACTTGTTGATTCCATTGTTCTCATTTGTTCTTCCAGAACCTATGCTTTAAAAAAGAGACACTAAATTTTTGACTACGGTCTTGCACACTTGAACAAATATTAGCATATCTAATTGACAATTTTTAATACCTTGTTATCATCAAAACTCAAAGGGTAATGTTAAACACATTTTGTTCCAACAGAAATCTTGTGTTTTAATGACAATTGATGCTCCCTCTAACTGTGTCTTCTCAACATAAATGCTCCAATCATGTAATGCACTCACTCTTCTCAACAAATATTACTGATAATACCCAAAGGTACCAGACAAGATTTTGTACATGGTACAATCAATTCTTCGTATCTTTGAAGTTTTTGTGAAGTTCTTACACTAACTACAAACATGAGGCTTCTAAGTGGTGCATCAGATTCTGACATTGAAGAACGAATGTCATTTTCTGAATGGGTTTTAGGCGTTGGTGATGGAACAGTTGGTGAAAGCAATGACGTGGACATAACACTCAGTATTCCATCCGATTTACTTATCCCGAGTTCAGGCGATGCTCTTGCATCTATTGTTGATAACACTTATCCAAGATTGTTGCAAAATAAAATATGAGTGATATATCTTACTTCCAATATAGAGCTATCTTAGCTCCTAAGAATTCACTTGTTGAACAAATCAATGATTATGTGTTGAAGTTGATTCCAGGAGAAGAACAAACATATGAAAAACGATTCACCATATTCGCTGACCATTGATGGTGATCCAGTAATTGATGTTTACATTCATGAATTCCTCAACACAATTATTACATTAGGATTTCCAAATTACAAGCGTAGATTAAAAAGCATGAGTGTTCTTGATGCTATTAAGGAATATAGATACACAATTAGGGTTATGAAATGGGACAAGACTGATTATAACATGGATGGAAAAATTTGTGCTAGAGGGACAATTGATATCTATAAGTAATATCGGTGGGAATGTCTTTATACTCAGGTTATCTTTGATGCCTTTTGACGTAAGAATCCTCATGATGTTCACACTCATGAAGTCCTCAACACAATTATTACATTAGGATTTCCAAATTACAAGCGTAGATTAAAAAGCATGAGTGTCCTTGATGCTATTAAGGAATATAGATACACAATTAGGGTTATGAATGGAACAAGACTGATTATAACAAGGATGGGAAAATTTGTGCTAGAGGGAAAAGTGGTATCTGGAAGTAATATCGGTGGGAATGTCTTTATACTCAGGTTATGTTTGATGCCTTCCGACGTAAGAATCCCTTTCAAGTTTAAGCGAAGACAATTCCCTTTGGTTGGTTCCTTTGCAATGACTATTAATAAGAGTCAAGGTCAATCGTTAAAACACGTTGGGATATACCTTCCAACCTCTGTGTTCTCACATGGTCAATTGTACGTTGCAATATCAAGGGTCGTTTCAAGGGAAGCGTTGAGGATATTGATAACCGATGAAGACGGTGTAGATAGTAATGTGACGTCAAATGTGATCTACAAAGAAGTGTTTTATAATTTATCATAAATAGTATTGTATTTACTATTTTCCAAAAATATGAATGTTATCTTGATATGATTAGTGTGAATCCATATTTATGATACAACTTATATGGTTACTATCTTTTATTTTGGTATAATTTATTTTTCTTGACAAATATTATAGATAGACGAATTGATGCATCTTTAGTCAGTAGGACATGTGCGAAGCACGAGTCAATGGTCTAGTTATCCATAAGTCAATTAAGGAAGTAGTAATTCAGCATAACAAACACACAATTAAAATTTAGTTTCAAATTTCACCCACAAACAAGTGTTCAATATGTCATCATGGAATTTACTAAGCATTTAAGTGTAAATAGTCTAAATTACAACACATCTCAATAGTGTTTGAACCTAAGCGCTTGTTTGGGTTTTTTGTTGTCAAACAATTAGTTGCATGCATCTCTGCTTTGGGTTAGACAAAGTTTGTAATATGGAGAAATTTGTCTGTTCTGGCACTATGTGGTTTTTGGATACGCATGTTTGCATTGTCACATTTTTCGCATATGTTTGCCAAATAATATAATATGTTTTGCAATGTCTTGTTTATGAAGGGGATGATTTGTGATGTTACATTTTTATGCAATTGTATACAAATTTGAAACATTAGTCGTAGAATAAACTAATATGTTTGGGGAGTATTATGATGGTAGACTTTAAAGTTTTAAATAAGTTGTGGACCATTTGGTAAAATATTGAAATTCTAAAATGTAAAAGGCAAGTGGTGTGGCTTAGTTGAAGTAGAATGATCGAGTTTATGCTAAAATAGGTGGTCTGCATCTACATTGTACTGTTCCTTTTATCTATATTCTTCGAAAGTTAAATTTGAGTCTTATAACTGAGTATGTAATCAATAAAATTACTTTTTGCTTCTTAAAAGAAATCAAGTGCTTAAACTGAATTGTTGAGTCGTTATTGGAAGGCCCATCAACATTGGGCACGACGTTCACATATTGTAGTACTTTTAGAGCTTTTGTGTGAGTAGTTGATCTTATATTGTCAAAAGGTACATTTCCACCAAAAGCAGACGAGGTCAATAAACTTAAGCAACAATGAGACAAGTTGTTAGCTATCATGATAGCTAAAGATCATATGTGAATTTTGTCAAAAACGAGTCACATTGTGTGTGGAATAACATTGTGTATTTCTCAAAATCCAGTCATATACAGATGGTGGCTTATGGTGCCTTCTACCATGTGAAAGGCAAGCAACTCGCGTCCACAGTACAATAATATCTTATAACTTGTAGTAGCAGGTTAAGGGCCTGTTTGGATTGACTTATTTTGATCTTGTCTACTAACATAACTCATTGTAAAAGTGTTTGGATAAATCAATCAAAATAGTTTATCACAATTTCATAAGCTCTCATGCAATGTTTTGATAAGCTATAATTATTACCTTTTACATGGGCTTAATATGGAGCTTTTAGAAATTAGGGAGCCTTTTCGAATCCCTCATGCCACAATTTATTTAAATGGATATTTTCTTTTATACATTTATCTGTTATTTTATTTATAAAGAGATTTATCTTTTTATTTATACAGTTTTCTTTTACATCAATTTATGTTTTTTTTGTTTGTTTCTTGGGTTAAATATGTTTTTGGTCTCTACAAAATTGAGACCTTTTAAGTTTAGTCCTTACTTAATTTTAATAGTTCTATTAGTCCCTAATTTTTTTCTGCACTCAGTATTAGTCCCTCCTAATTCAAATTTGTTTAATTTATGCTTAAACTCTTGAGTTTTTGAACAAATTTTTGCATACGTGTTAAGAACATTACTAAAAATTCATTTGCAAAAAATTGTCGAAAAAATTGATTTCAACGTCTAGATTTTGTTAATTTTATTTTTAACTTTTGTCGTTTTAAAAAATTCATATTTAATTAGTTTCATGTTAAAAAATTCTAAATTTTAGTAAATGAACCTTTCATAGTGTTCTAAACTTGTGTCAAAAAAATCGTTCAAAAAATTAAGAGTTTAATGATAATTAAACAAACTTTGTTGTAATAGGGACTAAAATTAGAAGATTTTTTTTTGTAGGGACTAAAAAAACTATTAAAATTAAGTAAGGACTAAGTTTAGAAGTTCCCAATTTTATAAGGACCAAAAACATATTTAACCCTTGTTTCTTTTTATAAGTTTGGTTATTTTAATTTTATTTTTTTTAAAATTATATTAACATTGTATAATTGCTGGTTAATAACACGTGCAAACACTTCAATTTATATAAGCACTTTTTATTGTATACATTCAAAAGTATATAGCTTATTGAATATAGGAGCTTATGTTATAAGCTTTCATGTTATAAATATATGTATAAAGTTGTTTATCCAAACAGACCCTAAAGCAAGTTATCTAAATTGAATATTAATAAATAAACAATATATAACCTATTTAACATTATTCATGGAAAAATATAATATTTACGGACAAAAAAACAAATTGAAACACGTGGATAATTAATGAAATAAATGATATAGTTATGTTCATAACTGTCGTGAAAAAATCCATATTCATAGGTTCATTAGTTTCTCTAAAAAACATCATTAACTTCTACTCATATATTCCAATTACCTTGAATCCATCCTGGTAGAGTGCATCTTGTTTGACGAAACATGGGTTAGAGACATCGGCGAAGACAAATGAACTCTTTTTTACAAAGGAATATTATTGTTGCAAGATACTTCCATTAATTTCATACTACTCGTTATGACTAATTTTTAGGGTTTTCAACCAAACATAATCTCACATTGTGGAATCAATCAAACTTGCAAAACCATATACTTCTCTACTGTTTTTGAATGAATATGTTTAGTAAATTGGCTAGTTGAACGACAATCTCCGTGGAAACGATAACTTATTACTTTATTACTTGCTACAATTCTGTATATTTTCCACATTTGTCATCATTAACCTAGTAGACTAGAGTTGAAGTTTCTCATCCCTTACCTTCATGTGTAATTCTTTTTATTCTATGTAATCAAGCCACGAGTGACTAATTTATCTATTATCGGGGATGAATATATCTAGATGACAACTTTTGTTATATAACTTAATTTTGGTTTATATTGATATATGGTTTCTCAATGCTTTTTATAGTATGGCTGCCTTTAAATTGATATATGGTTTATATTGTGAAATCAAATTTGAATTTGTAAATGTTCAAGATAAGAAATTATTTCCTTCGTAGTCCATGAATAGATGCACCTTGGAATCTATTTAAGAATTCTTGTTAATTCATGCTTAATTATAATCTTAAATTCACTATGAAATTAGGGGTTATTTTAGAATTAACAACTTTGTCACTAAGAAATTCTAACAAGAATAATCTAGAGAATTCGGTAATGATTCGGTAAGGTGATTAAATAATCATATTCAGTTTGATAATTCAAGATAGTCGTCTATTGAAACTCATCCCTAACAATTTTATTATTATAAATAAAGTTAAAACAAATATTATTTTGCTTACTTTTCATTATTGCTATCAAATAAAAAAAAAATTGTTCAATTAAGTTGCAAATACTAATTGATTGTAAAAGCAAACCTCAAGTTTGACACTCACATTATTGAGGTTCTTAGTTACCTTCTAGATATGTTGCGGAGAGAGTTTATGAGGAAGTAGATGAGTACAATCATATTGCAGATATTCTCAGCGCTGAACTTAGGAGGCTGAAAGCAAAAATAACATTATCACCTAAGGATAATATGTGTGGTTTACCAGATGCATATATTGATGTAAACTTTGCATCCCACTTGAGTGAGGACCAATGGTTGCGGTGTCAATCCAATTATTACTCTGAGAGGAAGCATGCGTACTCAATCATGCAGCAAATATGGTATGGTATGTCATAATAAACACTCATATCAAAGATAATTAACAATGCCGACGTTTTTGGTGGATGAAATACAACATTACACGAAAAAGATAATAATGATATTGAAGATGATGGTTTTTTTTTGTCAATGTAGGTACCTAAACAAGAAACTTGAAAGATTTTATGCCAGTTGTTTTTGTGTGAAGGTGATGAACTCATTTTGAAATTTACATTATTGAGCTTGATGTGTTTGAATTTGTTATGGATGTTGATCCATCAAGATGTTTAATACATATTGCGACTATCATATGTTGGTTTGTCTATTTTTTCTATTTTGGTCACATGTCATCTGGTTGTTGATGCATACTCAATGTGTGATGGAACATATAAGTTGTAATGTTAAATGACATTTTGAATAACATTATCTGTTATGTAATTTAGTTTCCTTTTAAGTTTTAAAAAATGTGGACCTCGTTATTGACCCCATGGTTGGATATAAATCAATTAGTGTGTGAAGTTTATTACAGTGAGATTTTAATAGTGGTATTGTAGATTGAAAATATTGTCAATCTTTTTAATCGACAAATTTATTAACACTTAGCTTGCATAAGACGCACAAGGGCTAACTAAAAATAATAAAAATACATTAAAACGGGTGTTGTATATAGGTTAAAAGCATAGAATAAAACCTAGTCACAGTCAGTCTGGATTCCCAAAAGTCCAACTCTTGCCCAACTCCCTAAAACCCACCTAACAACATGTCATAAGCTATAACAGAACCTACAAACCAACTATTCTGTGCAATATAGATACAACACATGCATCAAAGAAGTGAATAAAACAAGAAGGGGAACCAAACTGCAATAACAAGCTAAAACCAAATATTATCAGTAGGGAGATTTCAACATAGGTAATTGAGAGTAGTTTTGTCAAACATCAGTTATGTTAATCAAGGTTTCTCCAAGTTCTTATCAAATTAAGTTATTATCAAAGGAATGAAAGTGAGTGGAAAGAGAGTACATACCACCATCATGTGAATACTGACGTGCTCTTTCATAATTTCATAATTGTATACCATCACCATCACTCGGTACACGTAGTAATTAAAGGCTATACATAATGGTGAAAACAGAAAAGTTACTTTTCCAATGTGTATATGCATATGTTTCTATTTTCATTTGCAAATCTTATAGACCGCCATCATGTGAATACTGACGTGCTTCTTAATAATTTCATAATTATATATCACCCCCATCACTCTGTACAAATAGTAATTAAAGGCTAAACATAATGTTGAGAACGGAAAAGCTACTTTTCCAATGTGTATATGCCTCTTATATATAATATATAAAAGAATGATGTAGGCAAGGACAAAATAGGAACAACAAAAAAATTGTAGTTGTCGTCCTACTTTCTCTCCATTAGTGAGGGGGAAAGTTTTTCAGCTGGCCCCAAACGCAATTTGATCTTTCCTTGCCACCGTTCTTTGCATCCAAAGAAGGGAAATGATATTGAAATTCGTGCTTTCTTTCCTTCAAGTATCTTTACTTATACCTTTCAGTGGATCCAAACAATACCTAAGTATGTCTAGCGTCAGTTATTCATGTCAAGGTTTGTATGTGATGTCGTGATCCCAACTATCTGTTGTTTAGTTTATGCATTTGTCAATTGATGTTAATTGAACTAATGTTCAAAATTAGACTCTATATTAAAGATTTTATTCACTACCTCTATAAATTTGACTACTTGCGTGTATTTGGTAAATAGTTGGTGATTAAACTGAGCAATTTATTTTAGTTAAGTGAAAAAGTATTGTTTAACAGTACGTCATAGAGACTAAGTATTCCCCCCTAAAAATAAATTTGTAACACTTGTGCCTATCATCAAACTGAATCTTATTAAAAAATTAAATTTATTTTAAATTTGTCGCAATTTGGATCAAAATTAAAACATTTATTGTTTTGCTAAAGGGAGAAATTTATATTTGTTACCAATAATTTAGATCAAATTGTGCAACGTATATGGTTGATGCATTATTAATCATAACCTTTTTTTTACTGAATCAAGAGTGAGGAAGACATCAAGGAGCCGCTGACCATCCCAACTAGGTTGGCACCCCCTAGGGGACTTCAATCCTCTGCCGCTCACTCATATAATATATATAACAAAAAAGGGAAAAATATGTACAAGAGGGGGGACCAAACCAAAACCCTCAAAAGAAAACGGAAATTACGAAAAACGAAAATTAGTTAACCCAAACCGGTCCCTAAAAAAGTCCTCCCGAACAAACTCAGGCAAAACATGCCACCAAGCCAAATCTGAGATAGCATGACCATGACATGCAAGCTTGTCCGCGCAACCATTTCCTTCGCGGAATATATGAGATGAGAGCACCTGCATACCATGAGAGAAACAATTATGCCATTGGTTCCTCCACCAAAACGGAACCAAAGACGGATTGGCAAAAGCCAAGAGAGCACTGGTGGAGTCACCTTCAATCCAAATAAACCTCCAATGATGTCTAGCTGCCATTTCCATCGCAATAATGAAACCCATAACCTCAGCTTCAAAAACCAAACAGCCGACAAGGTTGGCGGAGAATCCTCCCAAGAAAGCGCCCCCCCACAAGCTGCATTAGCATTCCGCAAAGAGGCATCCGTGTTTACCTTGATGTAAGGCAGAGTAGAGGGTTTCCACACAATCATCTCAATGTCCTTAAAACGTTGGAAGGAAGGAGGAATAAGGAACTTGTCTAGGAGTTGGATGTCATAAGTCAAAGGAATGCAGTGACCATTCAAAGCATGACCTGACATAATTACCATAGTGGAAATCTTGGCCTTGGCTGCCAAGAGCGAGGACTTTAACCCGTTGAAGCCAATGGAGTTCCTGACCAGCTGGATGGTATGAAAAGTGTGAATAACACCTGAAATAAAAAGGTCTATGATTTGGGAGTTGCCTCTATCCGGAACACAAGAAATAGTAGAGAGCATCATAGAGGTATCAATGGAATGTCTCACTGCCCATTAGAGATTAAAGAAGACATTTTCCCAAGAAGAGAGGAAGCTAGCATGTTAGGAAGATCAAGCACCGACAACAAAGTATCATCAAGCCAATTATCGTTCCACATATTAATATTCTCGCCACTACCAACAATCCACATCGAGTTACCAATGATTATGTCCAAATGTTTGCGGATACCCGACCAAATAGATGAAGAGAAATGACGGGATAAAGGTCTACCAGCCACAAAAAATCGATTCTGAAAAGGATGAGACCACTGGGAATCATGAGCATAAGATCTCCAGCCTAACCGTAATAATAAACCATCATAAGCATTTTCACAATATTTATCACCTTAAGTGTTTGGGTATAAAAGTTTGTTTGTGTAAAACTATTTTAACTATTCAACATAAAAGTAAACCGAGACGAGATAAGGCCATTTCGCTTGGGGTTAGAGACAATCAACCAAGCGTAACAACTGCAATCTCTCAATCAAATAACAGATTCTAGCTCTTTAAACGATATTATCACAATCACTCAACAACATCATTCGTGTCCAAATGATGTCGTGATTTCTAATGGATCATTTAAATGTCGATTTCCCAAACTATTTAAACAATCACAAAGTCGATTGGATCGTTTAATTAACGATTTCCTAACCTATTAAACGATCCAAAAGCATTAAGTTCTTGATTACAAAGTGATTATCAAAGATTAAATCCTATGTCTAGAATGAAAACTTAGATAGATTATTTATTCTAATCCTAGATCCAAAAGTATTTGTCAATAACATTTCAAATCTTAAATAAAGCTTTAAATGCAAGAATAATAACAATATTGAATAAATAAGCTAGAACCATATATTAAAAAAATCAAGAGTTTACATAATAGCTTGTTTGAATACCACAAAACCCACAAGGGTAGATGTACCTACATATGTCTATGCAAGCTTGGCAAAGGATGAAAGAAAGATGAAGATTCCATGCTAAGATTCATGATGTCTCAACAAATCTTGGTAAGAATCTACTTCTAACAACCTTGCTTTGTATTTCTCTCTCTAGAAATGCCCTAGTCTCTCTCTAAATCCAGAAAAATATCAATAAAACAGTAAGTGAATGGCTGGAAAGAGAAGAAAAAGCTATTTATATGGGCCAAATCCATGAAATCTCGCTTAAGCGAACAACCTAAAAATCCCACTCTGGCCAATGGAGATATGCCACGTGGACCTTATCCCCTGAAGTTGCTAAATCTGCTTAAGCGAGCTAGAAGCAAACTTGAAAGCGAATCCTAAAATTGCTCTCGACACAAAACTCTCTTAAGCGAATTGATCTCGCTTAAGCGAGTTGGCTTCAGTCTTTGAACATTGCTTGAGCGAACTGGGAAGCGAGATGGAAAGCGAATTTGAATTTGCTCTCGACACAAATCTCGCGTAAGCGAGTTGCCTTTTTCCACGAGAGAGATGAAAGCGAGTTGGTTGCGAGATTCAGTGTTGCTCCCTGGAACTTTCTCGCTTAAGCAAATTGATTTCGCTTAAGCGAGTTTTGCTTGGCTCAAAAAGTGGTTTCTTGATCCTTGCTTGCCATTTCCTGCACAAGTTGAATAGAGTAAGGCATGTAAAGCATAAATGGTAAATTTACAACAAATGATTGATTTTTCTTAGATAACTTGCAAAACAAATCACTAAAAAGCCTATTTTAATACATGAAAGATATTACTTTTGAGCACTTATCAGGCCTTTAACCCGTTGAAGCGAATGGAGTTCCTGGCCAGCTAGATGGTATGAAAAGTGTGAATAACACCTAAAATAAAAAGGCCTCTGATTTGGGAGTTGCCTCTATCCGGAACACAAGAAATAGTAGAAAGCACCGTAGAGGTATCAATGGAACAACTCAACAAATCACCAAGCCATGACTAAAGGTGCGAAGCAAATGAACATTAAAGAAAAAGGTGTGCCGAGGTTTCAAAGTTTTCCATGCAAAGAACACAAACGGAAACCACCGTGCAACCATGTTTCTGGATATTATCATCAGTAGGCATCTTGTCGTGCATCAAACGCAAAAAAATAAAATTAGGTTAACTTGCTGCAGACTTAACAAAATTAATAAATAACTAGACTTTTGACCGGTGCGACGCACGGATCTTGTTGACTATAATAGAGACCAATGAATAATCTTTAACCCGTAAGATCATGGATCGATCAATAAACGCAAATTAGATTATTAGAGATACAATATTACGATCAAATTTGTCTTACTATGTCCTTCAATGACACTTGAATCTTATCAAATTTTACATTTTAGTTTTGAAAAACTAATCAATTAAAGACTATTATTTTCACAATATATTATTGGGGCATCATCTTCTCATTTTTGTTTTAAAATTATAAAGAAATAATATAAAAAAAAATACAATATTATATTGTTGCACAAGTCAATTTTAGTTATTACTTTTATAGTTAAACATCAAAAATTGACATGTAATAATTGTTTTAAATTTCTACTAACATGAAAAACAAAGTCACTTCAATTAATAGAATTTCTAAATTACACACACAGCTCTAAAAAGAATAATCACACTTTGATATTTACTAAAAGTAATAATATATTTTCCAACCAAATACATATCATATCTGCATATATCATAGAATTTAATAATAGAAGAGATCTTATACAATGTATTAATTATTTTGAAGATGTGTGCTCGGTTGAAGAGTTGTGTATTTTCCAAGGGGTATAGCAATAGATGTAATTTAATGCAGTTCATGGTTCCTAACAAAATTTTTTGAATTTCAAATTGAAGAAGTGTTGGAAGGAAATACATAATTAGGGTTATCACTTAGCAATTAATGCGGATCATTTGGAGGGAATTTTCTAGGTTTAGTTGTTGCAAACCTAATAAGATTAAAGAGTAAAGGATAAAGATAAGGATTAAGATATCTATTAAATTTTTGCTTTGAAAAATATTCATGGTTATTAGAGAGAAATGAAAAACATATATGATGCAAATTTAGAACCAAAATTTTAGGATAGAGTTGTTGCAAACCTAATAAGGGATTAGTGGAGAGAAAAAATTAGGTTAATTTGCTGCAGACTTAACAAAATTAATAAATAAAGATAAATAAGAATTTTGTTAAACTCATTGTGATATAAAAAAACCATTTAGGTATTTAACGAGCAACCTCTACCTCTATCTGATATCACCAAAAATATGAATTCTTGAAGGACTTGGTACTCAAGACATGTCAACCAAATACCTCAGTAAAAATCATGTAGCACTTGTTACTTGGAACATAAAATATTAGAGCTTAAAATACATAAAAAAAATGAAAGTAAATTACTCAAGACATGTTAACGAAATAGTTTAGTTAACATCACATATCAAATAAATAAAGATATAAACAATGATCAAAAGAATAAGATGATACATATATACATACTCAACAATAAGTCAACATAAAATCACAATATATACACTTACGACCCATTTGGTGCACGAAATTGGGAGACAATGTCACTGTTTGGAGCACCAATATGATAAATTAAATAAAATTTATTTCTATTTCTATCATTTGTTATTTTAATCCTTAATTTTTAATGGATTAACAATCTGATAGGAAAAAACAAACCTAAAAATGATATTCTCTTCCAAAAACAAAACACGCGATTATCACTCTTCTCCATATTCTTTGAAACTCCAATCATATCCTTCTTCTTCTCCAATCGGGCCTTCCTTCTTCCTCTCTCCCATCATGCCTTCCTTTTTCCTTTCTCCCTTTTGTTTATGTTTCATCTGATCCTAAAATTTCCAAAACATAACCCTTTGCTTGTGTTCTCAAATTCTTCCTTCTAATTCTTTTGATCCTTCATCCGTGTAAGTAAAGACTAGTTTGTTCCTTCCAATTTCCAGAACAAAACCCTTTTCAAAAGGCAATTAATATTGTTTCAATTCAGAAAATTACATTATTTAATCTTTTTTGATACTGCGTCTTCATTTTTTTCTTCAAAACCCTTTTTGAAAACCCCCTTTTCCCTCTGAAACATATAATTCGTTTTTTTTAGAGATGCAATTTTCATTGTTTCATCTTTTTTGACATTGCATTTCCATTTTGTTTGGTACTGATGCAATTCATCACATATTTTTATTTTTAATGTATTGTTTTTGTCAATTAAAAATATGAAAAGTTAATTGTTTAAGCAATTAATATTTGTTTACAAAGACAATTTTGTTATTAAATATAATATATTATCATATCGCTATCAAGTGTGCATCAAACACATGAAATTATAAAATAATACTATCAAATTTCTTACCATGTGTATACCAAACAAATGATAAGATAAATATTTATCCTATTATTACCATATCCTATTTTTATCCACCTTCTTATTATATTATGTCTCTATCATATCTTGTGCACCAAACGTACCCTCAAAAACACTTACTCCATCCGTTCTCAAATATAAGAAAAGATTCATTTTTTAGGTTCATTGAATAATTAATGGATCTGTTTTACAATGTAGACCAGATACATTAACTACTCAATGAATCTAAAAAAAAAATATTTTCTTATATTTGAGACCGGAGGAAGTATATTAGAAAATTAGTTTAATTTATAAGTCAATAAGGCATAAATTTAAAAACACGTGCTTAACACATGCCAACGCATGCGGAACACACACATGCATGCGTCCTCCCTAAGTCAACTCTCCCTTTGAGTGATCATTTATGAGGCAAGACCAAACTATTGATTTTGTAATGTTCAATTAATCCTAACCATCAGATTTGTAACTTATCTTTGGCTCCTCACCTATAAATAGTGCTCATGTCCCCCATTTCTACTCACACCAAAAGTTTTTTTGAGTTGTCAAAAAACTTTTCTCTCTTCTTCCTCATTTAGTTTGTGTTGACAAACTATTTTTTTCTTCATCTAATTTCCGTCCCTTCGGATTTAAAGAGTGTTCTCAAGACCATAGTTCTTTGGGTAAATTTTGTCCTTTTGAAAATAAGAGTATTCTTAAAATATAATCCCTTTCATATTTATTGTCCTTTTGAAAGTAAGAATGATCTTAAGAATATAATCTATTTCAATATTTTATGCCCTTGAAGAAGTTAGAGGTTAGAATGGTGTAAACACCATATTCGAGTGATCCTAGTCTCGTGAGCATAGCTCAGTTGGTAGGACAATTCATTATTATATGCAGGGGCCGGAGTTCGAACCCCGAACACCCCACTTATTCACCTTATAAGGTGAATTCTAGCCACTAGGCTATCTGACAAAAAAAAGCGTGGCATCAATATCATAATAGTGACATCAATATTATATTAGAGTGACCTTAACACCATATTTGAAGCTGTATTTTTAAAACGGATCCTACAATTTAGTAGGACTTGGATACAGTTGTAATTGAGTTGTTTTATTCTGGAGACATTGTGTTTGATAATCTGCATGTACAATTCTAAACAATGTCACAAAACGTTTTAAAAAGAGCGACCTAGTCCGCGACTTAACCTAATAATCTCTTGAGCTCCATAAAGATAAAGCTAGAGCCATACTACAGAGATCTTTATTGGATCAAATCTTGTTGTTTGTCCTGAAGGCATGCACGTGATTTTACTAATTAAACATTAAAATGCTTTTATTCTCGGTCCATTTTTCAGTTTTCTTTTCGTCCCTTCTCTGACTTTTGTATTTTTTTATGTTAAGGTTTAAACCTGGTGATAGTGTCTTCATAGCTTAATTTTGGATCATATATTATCTCTTATTTATTTACTATGTCAAAATCTAGAAATATTTTACGAAAAAAATTGGCAGAGTTTAGCTCTTTTGGTGGTGATGTATAATCTTGTTTTTTTTATGAGCTACTTTCTCATCATAAAACAAATTGAGGTTTGGCGTACTGGCTAATTATGTCTTGTTGGTCAACTGCAAAGCTAGCATTAATATTATGAGGTGGTCAATTTTTTTTTTTAGCAAATAGTAAATTTAACTAATAAACAATAAAAATTCACAATTACCATTACGCGTATAAAATATACTTACTTCATAAAATACACTTATAACAAACAAGAACGGATTGTTAGAGG
>Ga0228711_1003473_pt1 | contig 24456 bp, 7 predicted proteins | sample MedpolnodulmetaG_2_FD_177996 | JGI IMG/M metagenome (GOLD analysis project Ga0228711, IMG submission 177996) | Root nodule microbial communities from Medicago polymorpha collected in Santa Monica, California, United States - brown nodules | ecosystem: Host-associated > Plants > Roots > Nodule... | reverse complement strand
TAAATCAATATATATGTTTAAAAATTAGAATCCTAGAAGTGACAAAACATGCAAATCTCAACCATTAAAATACTTTCAAGTACATCCAATGATTAAGATTCATTTTGCACAAAAAAAAAAAAAAAACCAAATCTCCTACAGTAGGAGACCTAATGAAATTGTGCAGCGTAGACTAAGCCTTTGAAAACAATACCTTTAATTATTCATTACATAAAGAATGAAATGATAAACAGTTAAAAGTATTATAAAAAAAAAGAGTTGTCCAATAATACACATATGAAATTATGTTTGATTTTCACGATTGTGGATTTGGGAAAAGTTGCCCACATAAATAAAGGAGTGAAAAATATTGAACAGGAAAAAAGAAGAAAAAAAAAGCCTTAGGGGTATTAGGGGGAGTTATGAAAACATGGAAATCAACAAAAAAATGACTGTGGAATACACGGTCACTATTGGTTTGTGAAATTATAATTCGCTATAGCAGCAATAGCATTATTGATTTTATTTTTCAGGTAGAAGTTTAGGAAGCACGGGACCATAGTGAGCAATAAATATTGGTATTGATATATACAAGTTGCATTTAAGACAACATTCATATATTCCCCAAATAAAAGGAAATACATGTTATCACCACACCTCAACACCGATAATGTAAGGATTAGTTGATGTAGGTTTGATCTTCAACACCCCGAGTCCCTATACCTTATAAATCATCAAAAGAAAATACATTGTTTTTATCGACACAAGAACTAGTATATTTTTTTCTTTCTTTTTTATATTGTTTTCTTAACTCAACAATTGCAGTATGAAATTATAAACAAAATGGTAAAAATGATGGAATCGAAGTTGTTTTAACCGCGCCATACCAAATACACACGAGATAAGAGCATTACTTGGTATGGTATGAATTGGATTTGAATCCTCACCAATTGGAATTTAACATGAACGATTATGTTAGTGATCTCACCATTGAAACGCACTCATACATTTTTAAGTTGTGGAATCCTATAAAATGTAAGGGTAAAGATCCCTAATATCACATATTCAAATATAGGTTCTTTTGCTATATTCAACATAGGTTCAAACATTTATTTACAATCTTCTCTTATTGAATCCCACTATATCACAGATTCAACATAGTGCATGGTTTCCTTCTATTTGAACATTACTTGTGAAGTTGTGACATACGCATGCTTGTAAAAATATTCAGGTACAATGCTATGAATCTTTGCAGGTTTTAATGCTATGAATCTAAATTATTTGCATGCGGACTTATTTGCATGAAACTTTTATGCAACAAGTTTAAACTCCTAAAATTCAAAATTTAAGAAGAAATCTTGCGTGACAGATGCAACATCATACCAACACAGGTAATGGTTGGTACAGAACAAGTTTGTTGTTTATTTTGTTCTAATACAAGGACACGCCTTGTGCCATGTGCATAGTTAACCAAGTTGAGGCTCTAATGAAATTCAAATTCATATCAGTACAAGCGCAAGATCAAGCAACCAAGGTTGAAAGTAGAATAATTTTACATAAACTACATAGAGAATTTCAAGTTTCTAGCACATGACATATGTCTGCAGACATTTTCAGTAGTAGTAGTAGTTATAAAGTTCACCGAACTCATTGAAACACATCTAATTCAATACTGAATAATTAAGATAATGTATTATAGTTTTAGATCAAACAACAAACACTGAAACTGTTTTATTTTCCAAACACTTAGAAACTTTTAGCATAGAATTAAAAAGCAAGGCGTGACAATGTTGTCAAACAGCAACCCCAGCTGCTTCCAGTAGCAGTTTCACCTTAGTGATGTAATCGCTCATTGCTTCCTCCTTGGATTTCCCTGCAATTAAGAAAAAATTGATGCTTCTTAGAAAACCCAAAAAAAAATAAAAAAACGATATAGCACCAAGATTGATACTTCAGAATGAAGGCGTGTCAGTACAACATGGACACTTTTACATTTGGTTTCTACGCAACGATGTCAAAAACGTATCGGGTGTTTCATATCATAAAAGCGACATAAGGAAATAGAAACTAATCTAGATAGCTGTACATCAAACTTGAAACTGAAGTTTATATTTTACCTTCAACGGCCTTCCATGCATCCCATTTAGCTCTGTCCCTCATGTTGAAAATTCCAGGACGTGCTGTAAATCATACACAGAAACATGAACAATCATAAGCCATCTTTGGATAAACAACTTAATAAGCGCTTATAGCATAAATTCTTATCATGTAAGTGTTATGGATAACCTATTTCTATAACAAACAATAAAATCAAGTCAAACTATTTTATAAACTATCATGGAGCTTATGGAAATATGCAAAAAACAACTTTAGGACATGTCGTAAGTTGTTTCCATAAACTCTCAAGAACAATCTCACAAGTGCTTATGTCATTAGTAGATAAGCTCATATAAATTAATAACAGATAAGCCTATAGAACAAAAGGAGGGTTGAATTTTAGAGAGAAAAGAATTCCTCGAGGATTTAAGATAGGTGAGGTCTAACAATGAACAAATATATGAGGAGGCATCATATATAATATTTTTTGTTAGGTATCAAAATAAAGACGAGGATTTCGCGGATAGCTGAGTTGGGTAGGTTGAGAAACCTAAAGACTAAAGTAAGTGCTTGTTTCTCTTAAAGCTTATGTCGGCCCTGACCCCACAACCCCTTATTGTAGGAAGGTGACAGAGTGAAGTCAAGCTCGAAATTATGACTTACCGGTGTCAACATTTCCAACAGTTGCTTGCTTGTACAATCCATAAAGGATAAGCAAATCCTCATTTGACGGGCTCTCTGTCAGAGTCTTGACTTTGGCGGCATGCTGCTCAAAATCCTCCTGCATCACATTAACTTTTACTTATAAGCACAATATCAAGCATCTAGCTAAGTATATATAACCAGTTCAAATTGAGAACATAAGCACGCAGAAAGTTTTGATACAAACTAAATTCCTATTAGAACATTCCAGGGTTGTTAGATAATATAACCAAATAAAATTTCCATTTACAAATTAGCAAGTCAAATAGATGCTAATAGCATTGTACAAAACACTGTATTTTGAATATAACCAAATCAAAATTTCATTTTACAAATAGACTGTTACTTTTTCTTAATTCAAAACAAAGACATAACCGTCAAATCTAAGAAAACAACGTGCGAAGGATTGAGTTTGGGACTCACAATTCAAATTTCCAACAAGGAATCAAAGGACATGAAGCAACAACTAAATTTCAACAATTTAAGATAATAAATTAATTGAATATAATCAATCACATGTATGGATGTTGGACAGCACAAGTATCCGTGAAACGGAGATCAACAACATGGTGAGATTTGATTGATTGAATGAATGAATGTGTAAAATAGTTTTACACCATCCGTGTCACAGATCTGAGAAAGCATCACAGTCGAGATAAGATGTAATTGCTAACAGAGAAAAAACAAAATAAAATATGAGCTAAATTGTTTCATATGATTATTAATTATGATACAAGTGAGTGACTATAGAGAACGTAATTAAAGTATGGGATTAATGAAAAACATAATATAATATGGATCAAGGAGATAAACCTGCAAACCCATGATGTGAGTGTTGTTTTGGTTGGGAGATTGAAATAATAGAGGGGAAATTCAGATATGCGTTACGTTCGAAGCGTGTATTTATAAACGGATACGAATCAGAATAATATTCCCACTCACGCGCGTATCATCAACGCGACCATATCCATCACCATGAAATGAATCATATTCGTCTCACCGTTTTAAGAAGGTCATCAATTTTCATACGTGGGGGTTTAAAATGTGTGTGAGACACACTAACCTAGGTTCAATTTGTACTTTCACAATAACTGTATGGATCAGTAATAGTTTGTTGAATAAAGTTTGGTCAATTTCTCTGGTGCATTAGAAAAGAAAATGATTTAGTATTATTTTTGGCAGAATTTTGGCTCATAATGTTGTGATATTATGTCTCTTTTTCTTAATGATATTATACCTCAAAAATATCTCTATTTATAGATAAACTTATGTCATTTGATGTAGATAATCAATCCTTTGGAAAAGTTTGTTTATGACTGATTAAATTGATTAAATGGTCAAACATTACACTTTTTCTCTTTTTTTTTTTGTCTTAGATGAAGTGGTAATCCACTGAAATTAAACTCACACACAACTGTGAGGTCCCGGGTTCGAACTCAGGTCACGACGTCCGGCCTTGCAATTTCGGCATTTATCAGTTGAGCTAAGACTTCTAGAACTTTTCTCTAAAAGATCTCTATTTAACCATTGAAACTTTTCAAATATATTTTGGAAATTTCTCTCACAAAACATGCTTGTGTGATTTTGACTGGAATTTCTTCCTTGTAGGATTGAAAACCAAGGCTTTACTACAAACACTCTTCAAAGTTGCATCGAAATAAGTTATGACATAAGAAAACGGGTTCTGACTACCATTTGTTTTGGCACTTTAAGTTTCCTAACACTAGAGGTTTACCTTCTTAAAAGAGTTCGAACGGTCATGTATAACAATATTATATCCTCTAGGTCCTTAGATATTGTGTTTAACATGAATGGTTTTGTCATCTAAAAGAGTTAACGTCACAATTTGTTGCCTGTTTGCCTGTCATTTCTCTAAAACGCAATGTAAATATATTTTGTTTGTTTATTAATTGATTCTCATAACTATATTTTCATTCCTCTATAATGCTGTAAATATATTTTGTTTGTTTAATATCACCTCCATAATTGATTCTTATAACTATATTTAAGGACAAAACTAAATTGAAGCATGCCCCAGATATCATTTACAACAAAGAATCTGTCATCCCTCAACAACAACAAAAGTCAGTCCAACATGCACACATTATTTGAACATAAAATGACGTTCCTTAACAGCGTTTTAGCTGGTAAAAATTTGTATTAAGATTGAAAACAAGTATTAATATGTAGTGAACGAACTTATATGAAATGAGTAGTAGTAGACCCGTTAAATGCACTAAAACGCAATCATTAAGTCATGTTGGTATGATCTGGACAATTACGGTAATACTCCATTATCCAATCCAATGCAAATTCCCAACAGCAAGTTACAACACCCAAGTTCGATTCAAAGATGGGCTAACCATGAGAAACAATAAACATGGAACAAACCTTAAATACAACACAATCAAAACTTGTATTTAAGATATGTCGAAATACAAACTGAGATTATTCTTGTCATGGCCTAGGAAACTTGTGTTCAGTTTCATAAAAACAGAGGCCTAAGAAACTTGTGTTCAGTTTCAAATAAACAGAAAGAAAAAAATCCATAAGAGAAACCCGAAAAAAAGATGTGATAATTAAAACTACCAATATTTTAAGCAATATATAATTTGCGATTACTATTCATGACATTACTAGCAAAAAAATACCAACCTTTCAAAAAAAATTGTTCGCAGAAAAAGACTTGATATCATCCCATGAAAAATAAAACATGCTAATCAGACCAGAATGCTAGTTAAACCAACAAACTTCAATAGCCATAGTTCACAAAATAACAACGGCAACAGTAAATATATGTCTTAGACTAAGCAATTTCTTAATAAAAAAAATCTCAAACAAAAATTGTCTTGCAATATCATATGTGTAAATTAGGAACTCAAGACTTCATGAAAGTTTTCACTTCTTGTCTTCCTTCTCTGCCTCGGCAGCCCTCTTCAATCTGGCACCCAAATGGCGTTTGTTTGTTCGTTCAAGACGAAGCTTGTAATAAGCTTTAAATGCCTTCATTTCATCTGTAATCTTAACAAGCTCCACAGATGGCTTCTCCCTCACAATTGGTAAGTATGCACCTTGAACCTGTGTAGCATTTGCTAGTTCCTCAGGAGTGGAATCACCAGCCTGGAAATAAAAAACAGGGCCATAAGAAATTAAGAATAATGCACAACTTTTTCCTTTTCAAATTTATCAGCAATGATGGTACCAAAATTAAGAAAAAGGCCATATATTAAAAGCATATAACTACAATTTGTATTTACCTTGACCTTGCGTGCACGTCTTGGGAAGACAACCAACTTGGCCTTGTATGTCTTCAGCCTCTGCACATTGGATTGCAGACCTTCCAAGGATCGGTTCTTGCGGCGATGATCGACAGAAATGCCGATAGTTGGAGCAAGCTTTTTGGGAATACCTGCAGCCTACATTGTAAAATAGAAGAAATAAGAAATAAACCATCGAAAAGGTAAAGTAAAATAGCAGAACATCAAAGTAGAACACACAGTTGTATTCTATATTAGATGCACTCAAACTAAGGTTTTTTACTCTTTTATCATCTTGAAGCTAAAATTAGACAGAATTGAATATGAAATAGATCACAACTGAGAATATTCGGAGAACTCAGTCTCAAACTGTCTATGATATGATTAGTGTTTTCACTTTTCAGTGGAGTGTATAAGCAAAGAAACCATGGATCATGGAAGGAAGTTCACCTGCGTACATTGGAGATTGGTGTAATATCACAAGTATAATTGTACTGTACTAACTAAAGTTGATTTTGATGGTCATGCTAGATAAGAATTAAAAGCTCTTAACCAGGCATAGACCTAACCATTGATGGTCAGGGTTCTTAAACGGCATACAAGTAAATGCCAGCCACATGCCTTAAAAAAACAAACTCAATTAACTTGGCTAGCCTATCCTTGACAACGGGTTTGTACTGGAATTAAGAGAGAATTTTGCAAAAGCAATTCCATGTATTTAAGTAGATTGCAGACGCAGAAGTACATCAAACAGAAAATACTATGCAAACCATCAATTGATTTGCTACTAGGACCATGTAAATGCCAATACACAGGGAACATCAAGTTTAATCCAATAAGATTAGATTATATCTTTTTACCTTCAACTCCTCAAGAGAGAAACCTTTACCAGCCCTTAGTTTCATGTTGTATTTCTGAGTCTGTCCACGAACAATAGGCCTGAGAGGTCCAGCTGTAGGCCTTGGGAAAATCTTGACCGCCTTCTTTTGACGAGCTGAAGAATGCAACAACCCATCATGTCAAACATAAAACTGAATCAATAAAAAAAAAAGAGAGTATTATTATAGAGAAAATTACCTAAACGTCTTCTTGTTTTCCTTGCAGGTTGGTTAAACCATGTTTTCACATAGTTTTGCCAGTGCTTACGGAAGTGTTCGTTAGGGATAACATTGTTATGCTTCACCATTTTTTACCTTACCTTCAAATAATCAATAATAGATCAGAAAGGTAGGTTTAATTCAAACAGAGTATTATAGGTTGAGATCTACGATGAGAGGCGCTAGGTACCTGAGGCGGGTTTGGGAGCAGGAGCAACTTAAGAAGATGGAGGCTAGGGTGAGGGTTTAATTCATAAATAGATTGGGCCTACGTTGAGGCCCGAATCAGATTGGCCCAATATTGGATTTTACGTTTTTCTCGAAAATTGCTCTTTAGACACCAATACTTACTCTCCACAGAATTAATTGCTTTTAACGCTAATTAATTACGATCAAGCATTTTAAATAATGGGAAATGCTAACCGGTGCCCCCGGGGCACTGGTTAAGGATACTAAAAAGGGAAATTATATAGTAATTATTGCATTGAAAATTGTGTAATTAATCCATAAATAAGTCAACAAAGTTTCATTTTATGGTAATAAATTCCTTTTTTTGTATGCTTAACCAGTGCCCCGGGGGCACCGGTTAGCATGACCCTTAAATAATTTACGGACTACTGCTACTTGTTCTGATTTTCTTGGGAAATAGTTAGAATGATATAATGTAGAAGCATTATGGGCTATAAATTTGCAGATTTCACAGAGAAAAAAGAAGACGAGTTTCCCAGTTTTTTGTGGCTTTGGTTCGGATATACGAAATTTGTGATTAAATTCGTTAACCTCAACAAAGAATTACAACATACACAATAGACAAATGATTAACCTCAATAAATTGAAGATTCCATAAACTTAATTTATACTAGCAAATGTCGATCCAACAAACCATGCGATATTACATTGATTACACCACTAATTGTCAAATTGCAGGCCTTCTACTAGTAGGTTGCAGGGAAATCTACATTGAACATAATCTACATTGTCAAATTCATTGAACACACACACGACCAGCTAGACAATTTATTGACAACAAGGACATCATGCTGCACACACTTCTTCTCCCACAAATAACCTTATAAATTTTGTTCAATTACTTATGAGTGTGAACACCTGAAATTCAAATGAAGAGGAAGCTCATTATTGCCTTTGTATTTTGTAGGTTGGGAATTTTGATAAGCATTTAATCGGTTAGTTATGACTAATGAATCAAATAATGAGCAGAAAAAGTGTTAATTATCTTACCTACGAAAAATGCCTTTCTGATTATGCTAAGCTCTCTAGTGACATCCACAATATTCATTCTTTCTTTAGGTGATTCCATTGAACAAATAAGTCCAATCCTAAGAAGGGAAACTAAGCACTCTTCTTCACTTGGAATAAAATTCTCATTGTTTTCATCTTCTAGTGCTACTTCTACATCTCTTGATGTAATATCTGGGTCCAAAATCGTTTTAAGATTATCAGGAAATGAAATTCCAACAAAGTTATGCAGATTTTGACCATCTCGAAAAACTTCATCAGTGGGTCTTTTACCGGTAAGCATTTCCAACACAAGGATTCCAAAGCTATACATGTCACCACATGTAGACACTTCAGCACCCATTCCGTACTCTAAAATATGTAGCAAAAGTTGTTAATACTAGTATGCACCACAACATAGGAGAATTCAAAGAAACAACTGAAGATTCAAGAATTTAGAACATACCTGGAGGAGCATAGCCAACGGTTCCTTTTATCCCAATTGTGCTAGTATTCTTATGAGAGGTACCACCGATGGTCGAGACCAGTTTTGCTATACCAAAATCACTCACATGAGCAACCATGTTGTCATCAAGAAGGACATTGCTTGGCTTTAGATCACAATGAATAATCAATTGCTCACATTCTTGATGCAGATAATGTAATGCAGAAGCAACATCGATAATGATGTTTAACCTATGACCTAGGTCCAATGTTTTTGGATGCTCTGAATTTAAAATCTCAGGATGCAACCACTGTTCTAAGCTTCCATTTTTCATGTAATCAAAAACTAGAGCTTTAAATTCTTGACCTTTGTAATCTGTACTAGAACAACATGTTAAAACCTTAACTAAGTTTCGGTGTCTAATGTTTTTGAGTGCATTACATTCAACAATAAAACTCTTGTGAGCTCCATTCTTTTGGAGGTTTAGGACCTTCACAGCAACAACATTATCTTCAGACACAAGATTTCCTCTATACACAGAACCAAAACTTCCTGATCCAATCAAGTTTTTATCCGAGAACCCATCAGTTCCTTGATGTAACTCTTGGAATGAAACTTTAGCTAGTTGATCAATTGTTGGTGAATCAAGAGATGGTTTTTGGTTTCTTTTTTTCATCCAGGTGATAATTATAATAGATGAAAATATGATAAGAAATGAAACCACACTAACTATCACTGATACCAACCTGAAATTATGGATTGTTGCATGTTTTCTACCCTTGATAGGGCATGATGGCAGATGCAACTCTGAAATACCTCCACAAAGCTTATTGTTTCCAATCATTGCTACTTGGGTTGCATTTCGAAAGACACCGTTTGTTGGTATCTCACCTTCCAACATGTTAAAAGAAACATTCAAGTGTTCTAAACCAGAGATATTCTGCATATCATTAGGAATTGATCCGTACAATTGATTTCTAGAAAGGTCTAAATATAGAAGACCTTTGAGCGAAGCCAAAGAGGACGGTATTGTTCCATTGAAGGAGTTCCCTTGCAAAAAAAGGTATTCCAAGGTTATGCATTCACCAATGGTTATAGGAATATCACCTAACAAATGATTTTCAGAGACATCTAGCACATTAATATTTTTTAGCATTCTCACTTCTCTTGGCAATCTACCACTCAAAAAGTTATCCGACAAGTCCAATAAGTTTGATAAAGAAAAAAGATTAAAAATATCTAAGGGTATGATTCCTCTAAGCTTATTTTGTGCAAGATTTAAATATTGTAAATGTTTGCAGTTTCCTATGCTTCGAGGAATACTTCCTTCAAACCTATTATGACGTAAATTCAACCAAAACAATAGGCTGAGATTGCCTATAAAGGGTGGTATATCTCCTGACAACTCGTTGCCATTCAATGTTAACTGTTGCATCTTTTGGAACTTCTCAAAAGTAGCTGGAATAATTCCTTCAAAGTGGTTATTTTCCATTCTCAGGAGAGTTAAGCCAATTAAATTGCCCAATTCTGAAGGAATTTTTCCTGATATCTGATTATTCCCAAGATATAGTTCAATAAGTCCAGGGGATAAATTGCCTATAGAACTTGGCAGAATGCCTCCAAAATTATTATGGTATATAGAAAACACTTGCAACTTACTACAATTTGCCAAAGATTTTAAAAAGTCCAAATCCTTCGTTGAATTGTCACCTAGATTGTTGACTTCCAAATTTAGCAATAATAGATCTTTTAGCCTTCCCAACGTTGGAACTTGTCCGACAAATTGGTTTTGACTTATATCAATTAGTGTAATGGCAGAAGATGCATTTGTTATGGAAGCGGGGATTGGACCTGACAATTGATTTCCCCCAATTGCACAAAATTGGAGATTGTGGAGTTTGTGGAACATGTTGGGTGGAAGAGAACCATGAAAGTTATTCATTGTTAGTGTGAGCTTAGTAATTGATGAGATGTTGTAAAAACAAGAAGGAATCGTACCCGACAAGTTGTTCACACCAAAATTTAAAATTGTCAAGCTTTTGAGGCGACATATTTCTTGTGGAATATCTCCCTCGAAGTGGTTAAACAAAATTGCAAAATTGGTTAAGCGTGAAAGATTCCCTATGAATGAAGGGATTCCTCCAGTTAAATTGTTCATCCAAACATCGAGTGATTGAAGCTTTTTCAAAGAGCCAATTTCAATTGGTATTTTGCCAATCAAATCATTCCCTCCCAAATGCAAGCCTTTGAGATTGGAGCAATTTGTTAAGTTTGTAGGAATTTCTCCCGTAAACGAGTTATTGGTGAGATAAAGTTGTTGCATATGTATCAACTTACCCAACTCCTGTGGGATTTCTCCATGGAAGCTGTTGTTCATGAGATTGAAGTTTGTAAGAAAAGTGAGATTGCCAACATAGGGTGATATTGATCCATGTAATTGATATCCTTCTAAGTTTAACTCTGTAACTCTTTGATGCATGAGGTTGCATGTGATTCCACACCACTTGCAGAAATGGATGGAAGAATTCCAAGATTCAAGAGCTTTATTTGGGTAATTGGATATCGATTCTTTGAATTTGAGCAATGCAAAATGATCTGTTTGGTTTGATAATGCTTGTGTCACAATTATGTTCGGGCCAAACCATGTTAAATTTAAGGAAAACCAAAAAAGGAAATGAAGGTACACGTACAAAAGTATAGCTGACAAGAAAGAAAAAGGCTTCATTAAGTTGGTTTAGGAGAAAGAGGTTTATGCTATATCATTTTGTTTGTGTGGGATAATTATGCTGGAATAGAGAAGAAGCAAATTATGGTGGTAAGAGCTAGCATTGAATAAGAATTTTAATTTTAATTATCTTCTCACCCAAAACAATTAATGTAAAGTTAAGTCAACTGAGCAAAGAAACACGACAAATGGGAGCCAAAGTGAATGACAGTGTTCTGAGATTTAGTGAACTTTTTTGTTTGGTAAAGAAACAGAAACGACAATGGTGATTAAAAACTCACATGGATAATAAATTAGTTGAAATTCGAACTTTAATCCAATAATTTTGATTTTTTTAATTAGAAATAAACAATACTACAAAGTACTTGAGCCTACAAATACCTACCAAAAATAAACTATATTTGAGTCTCTGAAATTTCTACCAAAATCATTGACTAGATCTACATTGAATCGAAGTTGATACAATCGGAACTGAACAAACACTTGAACAAGATGAAAAAAGCAAAAAACATCCCACAAAGATAACGAACAAAATAAAGTGACATTAACGTGACGAAATCACAAAAGAAAAAAAACTAAATAGTTACAAAAAATCATTTATTTAAATCAAAAGAAGGAGAGAAATGATTTAGACAAATTATTTGAGATAAAAATTTGACCTTCAACCACCCTATTTAATGGATGAAAAAATTCAGAGTTTTAGGTCACAAGAGAATGGGACTTATCACCCACAAACTTTTGTAGATAGACAACAACCCAATAATTTCAACATTTAAAAACAAGAAATAAATTGACGCAAGTTATTTTCTAAGTCAGCCGTTCACTATTGTCAATATAAAAAATAAATATAGGAAACATTAGCCGCCCTTTTTAAACTTTTTAATTTTTATTGAAACGTCAATAGATCATTTGTGCCATTCTTTTCTTTTTTGGACACTAACCGTTTGTACCGTTGCCTCTTAATTCATGTTGATGATTATATATATATATATATATATATATATATATAGTATGTATATGTACGTGATTGGTTCGTTGAAAAAGAATTGTGGGTTGCATAATATGAACAAAACAATTTATTGTTATATTTAACTTACATTTCGGCGGAACTTCAAAAACCCCTAGGTTAACAGCGAAAACAGTATTTTTATTTTTTTGTATTCCAAGCAGTTTAGAAATAAGCGGAAGTGTTACTTGTTAGTTTGATGGGTTCTCTTTGTACTACTCATACGATGACTATTTTATCTTGAAGGCGACCAAAAAAATATATAACATCCCACTATTTTATATATTATTACTATTAATAGTAAAAACCCATGTTTACTTTAATAAATTTCAATATATGATAGTGGTTAATATTTTATTTGATCATTTACATTATTGGCGTTGCTAGGGTAGCAATAATTAAGTAATATGACTAAGAGCCTTGACTCTTTCCAAAAAAAAAAAAAAAAACCTTTGATGGTAGGATTGGATGGATACACTTCTTTTAAATATTTTTTTATGGAAAATGTTAGCATTTAATACCTCTAAACTTTAAAAGTTGACTTTTTTTATCTTGAATTTGTCACTTGTTTCTATTTTTAACTTCTTAACAAGTTTTCTGCCCCCCTTTTTTTTTTGACAAAACAAGTGTTCTGCCCTTAAAACACTTGTTAGCACGATGTACTTTCAAAAAGCACAATAAGAGATACTAAGGTTAAGTATCAGATTCTAGGGTTTAGACTGATTATTGGATGTCTTGGGAAGACTCTCAAGGGTTGTATTTACAGCCTTCTATGAGTTTGGGTTTCGGCTGCTTAGTCTCCAAGCAATAAGGGTATTTGTGTATTTTGGGTGGTTTATAGAGGATTCTAGAGATTATTGAGGCGGCGCCCTAGATAAGGCGCGCCCAGGGCCCTTTTGGAGGGCGCTAAGGCCTATTTAAGGGGTCTAAAAGCCCTTTTGGAGGTCTTTTAGATCCTTAGGAATATTATGACGGTCCACAATCCCCCAAACACGAGTCTTAGTACAAGGCGAAATGATTGATATTTGCTGTTGTTTTGAAATTTTGTGTGTACTTGCATTACCACTTTGTTTTTTGTCTTTGGATAGTATGTTCTAATCTTGAGAAGCTCCGCCTAGGGCGTTCTACTCTGTCTTCAAAGCCCCCTAGGGGTGTACGTTTGTTTTGTTTGAGGTTGATGGTCCACAGCCCCCCAAGCACGAGTCTTGGGATAAGGCGAAGTGGTTTGACTTGTTTGGTGAATCTTATGTTCGGAGTCATCTCCTTAGGGCGTCCTTAATTTGTTTAAGAGTCCCTAGGGGTATAGGTATGACTCGTCCCTAAGTTAACCTCCTCCGAGCCCCCCAAGCATGAGCCTTTGAAAAGGGGCGAAGTGGTTTTGTGCTATCCCGGCGGACATTTTCATTTTGGAGGGAGGAATAGTGCTTGGATTCTTTGAAGGTTATTGTGGACGGGAAGTTAGTCGACGAGGAATGATTCCTCTTGTCTTTTTGTTTGAAACTTATTTTGGTGACCTTGCGTGGCGCTTTTCTTAACTTTATTTGAAGTAGTTGTTAAGTTAAAACATATTGTTTCTCTCAACTTTGTCGTTTTGCTATGTTCTTTAGTATTGTCTTGTTGAATTTTTTTGAAGAAAATGATGTTGATTATTTTCTATTATTTGCGCATCTCAGCGACGTTTTCTGATGGCGTTGAATATGCCCCTTTGACTTTGTTGTTTTTCATGTCGGTTTTGTTTTATATTGTTTTTCGTCCCGGTGACTTTGTCGGCTCAGGGTCTTCATGATTCGGCGCCTTAGGCGGCTCGAATTTATCTGGCGCCTTAGGCAGCTCAGATCGTCCTAACGACTTTGTCGGCTCAGGGTCTTCATGATTCGGCGCCTTAGGCGGCTCGAATTTATCTTATTCGTAGTTCTTTGGCATATAAGAAATTCATAACACATGTAATTCGAAGAAAGTAGGGTGCCTCGTTAAAAACCTGCAAAACAAATCTCAAAGGTCGAGAAACGTTAGAATAACTATGTGTTTCTTCTTCAAGCTCTTAACGCCGGGATCGTTGCTTCTACATTTCATTATTGCGTGTTGTTTGGTGAGCTCTTCCTTTTAATCTCGCCCTTGGCGGGTTTGTTTGCCTGCCAAACTTTATCTGAAATATAACATTACTTCCGAATCTTCTAAAGTAAAGTCTTAATCATACTCAATTCTATTTAATATTTACTCCTATTTGCCTATATTTTTGGCTCCTCTTTATTCTCCTACTAAATTGGAAATATCTTATTCAATATTTGCTCTTTTTTGTTCTTCTACTAACTTATGACTATCTCGCCTATTAACTTACCATGCTCCTATTAAATCTGAACTAACTCACTCCATTTTTTTCTATGTTTTTACTTCCTCCTATGTAGTTGGGACTAAGTTTGCTACTCAATTTTATTCTTCTACGTGGGTCTGGCGCTATTAATCCATTATTTATGTTTTTATTAAACAGTTAGTTCAGCTCGCAAAGTAAATGGTACATGGAAGAGGTTCCCAGGAAAGAGAGGTGGGTCACTTGAACCTCTTAAATACTAAGGCTTTCCTCGCCAGAATCCCTCACATGTGACCTTTTAACAATACTACACTTTACTTCTGCCACGGAGTACCTAGAGTAGTCTTTCTTCTAATAACTTGGTCCTACCTCTTGTGTTTTACTCATCATTCTTTCTTTATTACGTTGTAACTAAATTGCCCAAAAAAACTATTGATTCTAAAAGTGAATCATTAACACCTAACTTATTTTATTTTTGTTCATTGTCTTCTTCATCTTTGTAAACTTCAAAACCATCAAATTAATATCTTGAAGGTATAAATGCATTTTGATTCCCCTATTTATATATTTTTTAACTTCTATTTTTTTTTTTTTTTAAAACCAACTTATTGGTCCCTAATAAGAAGCCAACAAATTTTTTGTCTCAAATGTTAACTAGTGGAGTGTCCGGAGTTCGAACCGCGGCCCCCTGCATATAATATGCAATATCCTTACCAACTGAGCTAAGCTCACGGAGATAAGTTTAAATGCATTTTAGTCCCCCTATTTATATATTTTATAATTTTTAATTCTTGTTTTCTACAACCAACTTTTTGGGCTTCTAATAAGAAAGTCGACGAAATTTTTCAATCCAAAACATTTTTTTTACAAAACATTAACTATATGAAAAGAAAAAAAAAAGTGAATTTGGATTAAACTCGTGCGGCTAGCAAGCTCGACAATATCCCTTCTTGAGAAATACGTTACTCCTCTGGTTTGCTTGAGAAGTAGTTAGAAACTTAGAATGATCATGCAGAGGCATGGTGGTAGTGGTCTATACATGTGCATATTTCACAAGGAAAATAAGAAGACGCTTCCCAATTTTTGTGGGTTTAGTTCGGATTTATGAAATTTTACGTGAGAAATGAAGAATATATCAGAAATTTGTGATCAAAATCATTAACCTCAACAAAAATATACAACATAATAGACAAATGATTAACCTCATCAAAACATAATTGATGCACTTTGCACAAAACTTCAAACACACAAATTAACACATCCCTTTTTTTATGATCTTAAATAAATTGAAGCTTCCATATATACACTCATACATATGTATAACTTATTATACACTAGAAAACGACGATCTTCTTATGAATTATACAACAAACCATACACTATTACAATGATTTTCTGATGATGATGCTTATGTTTTTTACTGAAAGTACATGGAACAATTTCCAATCCGAAATTTTAACTACAATGACAATTCTTTAAGAAAATGAAAATACAGGACAAAGGAATGAAGATAAATATGGGATAAGTACAATTCTCACATCATTGAATTAGAAAGCAATACACAGTTACTTTTATAGCAACTACCAGGTTGCAAGGAAATCTACGATGAACATAATTTAATGTTGCAAACCAAATTCATTGAACACACTCAGATGAGCATCATGCTGCATAAACTTCTTCTCCCACAAATGACCTTATAAATTTAGTTCAATTTCAATTACTAATGAGTGTGAACGCCTGAAGCTCATCATTGCCTTGTATTTTGCAGGCTAAGAAATTTAATAAGCAATTAATCAGTTAGTTATGATGTATGAATCAACGAATGTGGATAAAAAATGTCAATTGTCTCACCTGCTAAAAATGCCTTTCTGATTATGCTAAGCTCTCTAGTGACATCCACAATATTCATTCTTTCTTTTGATGATTCCATTGAACAAATAAGCCCAATCCTAAAAAGTAAAACTAAGCACTCCTCTTCACTTGGAATAAAATTCCCACGTTTTTCATCTTCTATTGTTACTTCTACATCTCTTGATATAAGATGTGGGTCCAAAATCGTTTTAAGATTATCAGGAAATGAATTTGCAACAAAGTTATGCAGATTTTGACCATCTCGAAAAACTTCATCGGTGGGTCTTCTACCGGTAAGCATTTCCAACATAAGGATTCCAAAGCTATACATGTCACCACATGTAGACACTTCAGCACCCATTCCGTACTCTAAAATATTAAGTCCCACGCCAAAAATTAGGATAATCCAAAGAAATAATGGAAGATTCAAGAATTTAGAACATATCTGGAGGAGCATAGCCAATGGTTCCTTTTATTCCAATTGTACTAGTATTATTATGAGAGGTACCACCAATGGCGGAGACAAGTGTTGCTATGCCAAAATCACTCACATGAGCAACCATGTCATCATTCAGAAGAACATTGCTTGGCTTTAGATCACAATGAATAATCAATTGCTCACATTCTTGATGCAGATAATGTAATGCAGAAGTAACATCGATAATGATGTTTAACCTATGACCAAGGTCCAATGTTTTTGAATGCTCTGAATTTAAAATCTCAGGATGCAACCATTGTTCTAAGCTTCCATTTTTCATGTAATCAAAAACTAGAGCTTTAAATTCTTGACCTTTGTAATCTGTACTAGAACAACATGTTAAAACCTTAACTGAGTTTTGGTGTCTAATGTTTTTGAGTGCATTACATTCAACAATGAAACTCTTGCTAGCTCCGTTCTTTTGGAGGTTTAAGACTTTCACAGCAACAACATTACCTTTCGACACAAGATTTCCTCTGTACACAGAACCGAAACCTCCTGATCCAATCAAGTTTTTATCTGAGAATCCATCGGTTCCTTGATGTAATTCTTGGTATGAAACTTTAGCCAGTTGATCAATTGTTGGTGAATCAAAGGATGGTTTTTGGTTTCTTTTTTTCATCCAGTTGATGATTATAATAAGTGAAAGTACGATAAGAAAAGTAATCACACTAACTATCACTGCTATCAACCTGGAATTATGGTTTGTTGCATGTTTCCTACTGTTGATAGGGCATGATGCCAGATGCAACTCTGAAATACCTCCACAAAGCTTATTGTTTCCAATCATTGCTACATGGGTTACATTTCCAAAGACACCGTTTGTTGGTACCTCCCCTTCCAACATGTTAAAAGATACATTCAAGTGTTTTAAACCAGAGATATTCTGTATGACATTTGGAATTGATCCATAAAATTGATTTCTGGAAAGGTCTAAATATAAAAGACCTTTGAGCGAAGCCAAAGAGGACGGTATTGTTCCATTGAAGGAGTTCCCTTGCAAGAGAAGGTATTCCAAGCTTACACATTCACCAATAGTGATAGGAATATCACCAAACATATTATTTTCAGAAACATCTAGCTTACCAATATTTTTTAGCACGCCAACTTCTCTTGGCAAGCTACCGCTCAAAAAGTTCTGTGACAACTCCAATAAAATTGATAAGAAAAAAGATTAAAAATCTCTAAGGGTATGATTCCTCTAAGCTTATTTTGAGCAAGATTTAGATATTGTAGATGTTGGCAGTTTCCTATGCTTGGAGGAATACTTCCTTCAAACAAATTATGATGTAAATCCAGCCAATACAATTGGCTGAAATTGCCTATAAAGTGTGGTATATCTCCTGACAACTTGTTTCTATTCAATGTTAAATCTTGCATCTTTTGGAACTTTTTAAAAGTAGCTGGGATACTTCCTTCAAAGTGGTTTTGTTCCATTCCCAATAGAGTTAAGCCAATTAAATTGCCTAATTCTGCAGGAATTTTTCCTGATATCTGATTATCCCCAACATATAGTTCAATAAGTTCAGTGGATAAATTGCCTATGAAATTTGGCAAGTTGCCTCCAAAATTGTTATTGTTTATAGAAAGCACTTGCAACTTAGTACAATTTGTCAAAGATTTTAAAAACTCCAAATCCTTTGTTGAATTGTCGCCTAAATTGTTAATTTCCAAATTTAGCAATAGTAGATCTTTTAGCCATCCTAGAGTTGGAACTTGTCCGACAAAATAGTTTTGACTGAGATCAAATATTGTAATTGGAGATGATGCCTTTGTTATGGAAGTGGGGATTGGACCGGAGAATTGATTTCCCCCAATAGCACAAAATTGGAGATTGGGGAGGGCGTGAAACATGTTGGGTGGAAGAGAGCCATAAAAGTTATTCATTGTTAGTGTGAGCTCAATAAGTGATGAAATATTGTAAAAACAAGAAGGAATCATACCAGACAAATTGTTCGCACCCCAATTTAAAATTGTCAAGCTTTTGAGGTGACATATTTCTTGTGGAATATCTTCTTCTAAGTTGTTATATGCAAATGAAAAATCTGTTAAGCTTGAAAGATTCCCTATGAATGAAGGGATTCCTCCAGTTAATTTATTTTTCCAAATGGCCAATGATTGAAGTTTTTTCAAAGAGCCAATTTCAATTGGAATCTTGCCAATCAAATTGTTCCCTCCCAAATACAAGTCTTTGAGGTTGGAGCAATATGTGAGGTTTGTAGGAATTTCTCCGACAAGAGAGTTATTGCTGAGTAAAAGTTGCTGCAATTGTAGCCACCGACCCAACTCTTGTGGAATTTCTCCATGAAAGCTATTGTTCATGAGATTGAATTCTGTCAAAAAAGTGAGATTGCCAAGACGAGGTGATATGAATCCATGCAACTTATATCCTTCTAAGTTCAACTTTGTAACTCTTTGATGCATGAGACTGCATGTGATTCCATGCCACTTGCAGAAATGGAAGGAAGAATTCCAAGATTCAAGAGCTCCATTTGGGTCACGCTATATTGTTTCTTTGAATTTAAGCAATGCAAAATGATCTGTTTGGTTTCCTAATGCTTGTGCCACAATTTTGTTTGGGCAAAAAAGAAAATGAAGGTATACAAACAAAAGTATAGGTGACAAGAAAGAAAAAGGCTTCATTCGGTTTAGGAGAAAGGTTTATGCTATATAGTTTTGTTTGTGTTGAAAAATTATGCTGGAATAGAGAAGAAACATATGCATTTATATTCTAGTGTTAAGAGCTAGCACTGAATGGGAATTTAAATTTAAATTATCTTCGCATCCAAAAAAAATTAATGCAGAGTCAAGTCAATTGATGCATCAGACAAAGAAGAACGACATATGGGAGGCAAAGTGAATCACAAATTCACAATGTTATGTGATTATATGAACTTTTTGTTGATGATTTTTTTTGTTTGGTAGATAAAAGAAATGACAAAGTTATTAAAAACTTACATATATAAATGAGATAGTCCGAGTTCGAATACCGACCATAACGTCTGACTTAATAAGTTCAACATTAAAAAAAATATCAACGCATTATTTTCTAAGTTAGCCGGCCATTTTTATTCCTTTTATTGAAACATCAATGGTCTGCTTGTGCCAATTGTTCTTGTTACAAAACTTATTACCAGTTATCATTGTACGTGATTGATTATTTGAAAAGGAATTGTGGGATGCGTAACAAGAACAAAGTATTTTATAGAATTCTTTTTTCTTTAGTTTTTAATTCCAAGCAGTTTAGAAATAATAGTAGGAGTTAGAAAATATAAATGTGTACGTGATTGGTTCTTTGTCGTCTTTGTAAGAAGTTATTTGTGTTTTTCGTCTTGTTAGTGTTTTTGTTCGATTTAAATTGTCATATCAACTTTGATTTGATGTAAATTCAATCAATGACTTTGATATATATCGTCAATGTTACAAATCCGGATGCCTGAGTTTTTCTACATTTGAGTATTTGTAAGCTTATGTACTTTGTCATTTTATGATATTAACATGAATGTTCTGAGTTTGTTCATAAATTCAATCTTTTTATTTTTATCGAATTTGTATCTTAGAGCATCTACAATGGAGACATTCATTTTTGGGTTCTTAAATGGGTCACACATGTACACATCACCCATTTATAATTTTTTAATAGTAGTACTTAGTAAGCACTCAATCACTCCAACCCAAATCTCACACAAAGTTCACCCACTAATCAACTATTAATAATTTTATATCATTATATTTCAATTTTTTAATCTTTTATATATAATCTTTTATATATAAATATAAATGTTGTTCCACCTGTTGCACGTTCCACTTTTATATGTTACCGATCAAGATTAAATTGCATCTAAAACCACATGTATACATTTTTTATGTAGTTTATGTTTTTTAAAATTTATTTTGTGACAAATGTAGGTCATAGCTTTTTTTGTGAGAAATTGTAAGTTATATTTTTTTTACGATCTAAGTGATAGACGACAGCTATTATCGGAAAGAGCAGAAAAGCCATTTTATTTCGCCACCGTTTAACTACCACTTCAATAAATCCAAACACATCCTAAACCCTTTAGTTTAACTTCAATTTCCTTTTTCCTCTTCGATCTCACGTTGCCACTGTACACAACCATGGTAGTTTTCCTTCAACATCAGATTCCACCGCAAAAACTGTTATCTTCTCGATCCTGACACTCTTCCAATTCTTTCATGGTTTGTTCAATTTCTCTCTTCTCTTCCAATTTGGGCTCACAATATTTCTTTACTTTTGCAATTCATTAAGTTTTTGTCTTTTTGTCAATTGTTTCAAATTGGTCTCCAAGATCTGTTTTTTATACCTTCATTTATAGTATGGTTTCTGTTATTTATTAAAACAAATCTTGTTCAACGGTAAAATTCTAGCATGCCATATTGACCCTGTTTGGATAAACAGCTTAATTTGCAGCTTATACCATAAGCTATTTCTATAATAAAAGATAAAATAAAGTAATTTCTTTTCTTAAGTTATACCAAGCATGCCATTTTCTAATTTAAATTCAATGGATTGAGACTCAAATTCAATTCTTTTTTTTGGCTATTTATGTTATGTATGATTTGATGTTATGATTATGATATGATTCTAAGAAAAGAAGTAAACTTTTTTAGCTGGGTGCAGAAATTGAGGACTACAGCATATAATAGACAACAAGGTTCTAGTGCAATGGCAATGGGGGAGTTCACCGGGACCGGGAGCGAGTACGTGACCGTAGGTGAAATGCCTTCCCCAAGAGCAAATCACATGAGGAAACTTTCAGTTCTACCGCTTGTTTTTCTCATCTTCTATGAGGTATCAGGTGGACCTTTTGGTGTTGAGGATACTGTGAAAGCAGCAGGTCCTTTGTTAGCTTTACTTGGATTTTTGGTTTTTCCGTTCATATGGAGTGTTCCTGAAGCTTTGATTACTGCTGAAATGGGTACAATGTTCCCTGAAAATAGTGGTTACGTTGTTTGGGTTTCATCTGCTTTAGGTCCTTTTTGGGGTTTTCAGCAGGGTTGGATGAAATGGCTTAGTGGTGTGATCGATAATGCTTTGTATCCTGTTCTATTTCTTGATTATCTTAAGTCAGCAGTTCCGGTGTTAGGTGGTGGTTTACCTAGAGTATTTGCAACATGGGGTTTGACTATAGTTCTTACTTATTTGAACTATAGGGGTTTAACCATTGTTGGACTTGTTGCTGTTTGTTTAGGGATTTTCTCGCTTCTCCCATTTGTTTTCATGGGGTTTTTGTCGATTCCAGAAATGAAACCTGAAAGATGGTTTGTTGAGACAAACCTAAAAGACGTTGATTGGAATTTATATTTGAATACGCTGTTTTGGAATCTCAATTATTGGGACTCCATAAGTACTCTTGCTGGTGAAGTTGAAAATCCAAAGAAAAATCTTCCCAAAGGTTTGTTTTATGCTTTGATCCTGGTTGTTGTGGCATACTTCTTTCCTCTTCTGATTGGTACCGGTGCTGTTCCGGTTCAGCGTGAGTTGTGGACTGACGGGTACTTCTCTGAAATTGCTATGATCATTGGAGGAGTTTGGTTGAGATGGTGGCTTCAGGCTGCAGCTGCAATGTCAAACATGGGAATGTTTGTTGCCGAAATGAGCAGCGACTCTTACCAGCTTCTAGGAATGGCTGAGAGGGGAATGTTGCCGGAGTTTTTCACCAAGAGGTCTCGTCACGGAACGCCTCTTTTAGGGATTCTTTTTTCAGCCTCTGGTGTAATTCTACTATCATGGCTTAGTTTTCAAGAAATTGTAGCTGCAGAGAATTTCCTGTACTGTATTGGAATGATTCTGGAGTTTATTGCATTCATATTGTTGAAGATCAAACACCCGAATGCCCCTCGGCCTTACAAGGTACCAGGCGGAACGGCCGGAGCAATTATCATGTGCATCCCTCCGACAATTTTGATATGTGTGGTATTAGCTTTCTCCTCCCTCAAAGTATTTCTTATAAGCGTCGTTGCTATGGCAATTGGTCTTGTGATGCAGCCTTGTCTTAAATTTATGGAGAAAAAGAGATGGATGAAGTTCTCACACAGTCCTGAGCTACCTGATTTTGTCAATGGAGAGGACACTCAATCTTTGGTGCAATAAATTTGAACTGTTTCAATCTGTTTCGGTAATAATGTGGAAAGGTTGTACTCTTTATGGTCCTTCAACCATAACAGTTAAACTTGTCACCTTATCCAACACAACCACCATCAAAGGGCAGCTTTGTATTTCATGCTTTTGACACTTTAGCTATTTATCTGTCTGTCTGTAGTTTTTTTTGGTACCATCTATGTCTGTAGTTCTGTAGATGAGATGTCAGTTAGAAACTTGGAAGCTAGTATTTAGAATGTCTTTATTTTTGTTTGGTTCCCTGCATCAAATATGTTATGTATACAAAATTTATATATTTTGAACAATAATAAAATGATGTTGAGCAATTTATTTCAGCTGCCATTGTGTAAATGTTTTCATATTCTTGTAGTTATAGTTAAGTCTTAAGATTAACTGTAGTTATTGTACTAGAAGGGTTTGCATGTGTTATCACAAATAAAAAGGGTGTACATGTTTGTTGTATATTTTGTGTACAAAGTTCATTTCTCTGTTTGGGACTTTGGGGGTACGGATACAGACGAGCAGGCTTGTGTCCCCCTTATACAAGAATAGGCTAAATTGCACCGAGAGCTGTTACCTGTTATCATAATTTCTGTTCAAATGTAGTACTTTTTCAGTTTTGTGTGTGTAAATCTGAATGTTATTGAAGTAAAGATGAGCTCAGAAGCTCTGCAACGATGGAATAGCAAATTAAAGGATAAACCAGAGTCAAAGACTCCTAGTTAGAGCTCTAAGAAAACATGAATTCAAAATTTCTGTTAACATTTTTAAATTTTAGAATATATCTGGGATTTTTGAAAATGTAAAAACATTGTTTGTATTGTTTCTATAATTGCATTCTTAGTTTATCTTTCAACTTCTCTATGTTGCAATTGTCTCACTACATTAGTCTTCATCTCTTTATTTGCAATTTAAAATGAACACAGCTTTTAAAAAATGAAAATGAAAATATTTTGAGAAAATAAACATGTATTAGAATTAACCTTTTCTTTTTTAAAAATATATAAAATATCACCTTGTATTTACTTTATTTTTTTTTTTTAACTATTGTTATGAAAGAAGTTTCCATGACCGTTCAACGGTGAATAATATTCATTGGATACATGGTGAGTGCAAGATGAATCCTTCTTTTTATTTTAAAGGCTTAAATA
>Ga0228711_1003472_pt1 | contig 24457 bp, 13 predicted proteins | sample MedpolnodulmetaG_2_FD_177996 | JGI IMG/M metagenome (GOLD analysis project Ga0228711, IMG submission 177996) | Root nodule microbial communities from Medicago polymorpha collected in Santa Monica, California, United States - brown nodules | ecosystem: Host-associated > Plants > Roots > Nodule... | reverse complement strand
GGACGAAATTTTAAATGATTAAACTTTGCAAGGGTAAATCGCCAGGATTAGCGATTACAGGGACGAAATTTTAAATGGCGCCTATTTGCAAGGACTAAACATACCTTTAAACCCTTTTAAAATATTAAATTTTTATCATTTTTGTTGATATAATTAAAGATATTAAAGATCAAGTATGTTTATTAGCATGTGTGAAATATAGAAAGTAACATTTATCTATAAAAATAATATACCTCGTCAGTCAAATAAGTAAATACTGTAACACATGGACTCGGGTTTTTTTTTATTTTTTGAGACATGGACGTAGTTTTGCTGTACAAAGAAAAAAGGACCAGAACTAAAGTCAATACATTAAAAATAGAATATTGTTTGGCAACATAAGTATCACCAAATTTTAGAAAGCTTTTTTGTTTTTGTTATGCCAAAATAAAGGTTAGTCATCTCTTTAGAAAAATGAAGTAAATACATCTTCAAACATCATTGAAACTACAAAAAGCTAGACAAACACTTGATCAACCTTGTTGTCTAGTATACTAGTAATATACTCAACAAAGAATTTGTCAAAAAAGGACTAAAGACGTTGCTCTCTGCATTCTAATAAGTTTCCACCAAAATTAAGAGACATTTGTAGAATGAAAATGTGATGTGGGGGAAGGAGTGCCTCCTCACGAAGGGGGTCACAATGACTAGACTCGGGCAACAGGGTTGAATATGTTGATATTTTTGTCATCTAAAATGTGTTAGCATGCACAAAATATCTTAAATTGACAATCTCTAAAACAAATACCTTCCCTATTCCACTGTGCGGAAAAGGATGCCACCAACCAACTGTTGTTACTTATTTATAAAAAAAAAAACTGCTGTTACTCTCTCAAAAAATAAAAAACCATTGTTGCTTTTTTAGTTTTAAAAAAAAAAAAATATTGTTGCCTCTAACATGTACCTCCTTATAAAATTCATTCTGGTATTTTTCAAAAGAAAAATAAAATCATTCTGGTACTAATTTATGACATCGTACATACATTTTGTCTTTGTCACCAATTTATTAATTGTTCGATGAGATTATTCACTCCAATAATTTCAAATGAGTTCAGTTTAGTTGATAACCTTATACAATAACACTCAACAAATGATAGTTGCACGAATCATTTCGGTCAGAGTTTGAGCTCGACTTTTACATTCTTTCTTAACATATGTTCATCGACCACATTAGTTCAACCCGTTTTTTTACTCAAGAGTAATTTAATGATATTATTAAATTAAAATATTTTATTAGAAAACTTTCAAAAGTGAAAAAACTTACTTATAAATTTTAGAAAGATAAATGATATTTGTACGACCGCTTTTGGACAACTTTTGAGATAATTTTCTATTTGATATTCACATTGTGTGCTTTTTTTTTTTTGGTTACAAATTGTGTTCTTCTTTCTATTAAAGAGAAACATAATATCATCCCAAAAATTGTCACATAATGGTTGTACAAATATCATTCTTATTTTTGAAGCGATAAAAAAGACATAAAAAAACTATAATGATTAATTTAATGGGAAATGGTAGCTTGTGCCTTAACAAGTTAATGAGTCAAAAGTAAAGATATTTTGTTGCCTTTAGGACACAAGTTAGCATGACCCTCATTTAATAAACAAAATTACAAATTATGTGTTGCAAAATTCTGTAAAAAAAAAACTTGAAAAATTACTCTTCTTCCTTTCAAAATTATTTATTTCCTTAATTATATTCAACGTGAGTTAATTCATGTTGGACATTTTTCAACGTGAGTTAACTCACGTAGACATGTGAATAAGCAAAATTAAAAGGGAGAAAGCAATTTTCAAAGATCTTTGTTCCAAAAGCTTTGAACAAACAAGATTACTGCTATTCCCCAGCACAAAACACTCGCTCCTTGCAGCCATGTCCAAAATGCCCCTGCGCTAGTTAACTAGCGCAAGTGTAGAATAATGCGCAAGTTAAGTGGAGTGGCACAAGTTAAGTGGCGCAAAGTAGCTACTTTTTTTTTAATTTATTTTTTCACTTTATTCTATTTACTTTATTCCAATTTATTTTTTCACTTTATTCTAATTTACTTATTTTCTAATTTATTTGTTCACTTTATTCTAATTTATTTATTTTGCTAAATTATTTGTTCATTTTATTCTAATTTATTTACTTTATTAAAATTAATTTATTTACGTATTTACTTTATTCTGATTTATTTATTAAAATTAATTTATTAATGTATTTACTTTATTCTAATTTATTAATGAACTTAAAATAAATATTGATTCGATTTTAGTCATTAAATAAATACAAATATAAATAAAAGGAAATGAACTAAATTAATATTTATTCATTAAATACAAAATTAGAAAATAAAAGCAAATATAAATAACAAGGAATGAACAAAATTGAGGCATATAACAATATCACATTTTATTAATAATTCATACAATACAATAATTTATTCGAATTCACTAAATCTACTTATTTTCTCCTTCTTGGGGTAAAAAGTGATCAATCTTTTTGAGGTAAAATAGTGAGCAACCTTCTTGGGAAAAACACATCATCAACCCTTGGACTAAATTTAAATCTGGTTTTTTTTACCCCAAGAAATTCTTTTTACCCACGGTAAAAAGTTTCTGGGGTTAAAAAAAGCATATTTAAACTTATCCCAAGGGTCGATCACTTCCCAAAGTCGGCTACTCACTATTTTACCCCAAGAAGTTTGACCACTTTTGCCCCCAAAGAGACTATTGACAAAAAAAAAAACAGAGAGAAAGAGAGGGATAGAGTGAGGAGGGGGAGAAAGTGATATGGTGTGAGGAATTAGGGAAGTATGGAGGGGTATTTATAGGTGAGAATGGTAGTATAGGTTATAAACACCATTAATGTGGTCAAAAAACGTGTGGATTGAATGTTGAAAAACTGACCACAGTTCAAAAAAACGTTTGTTCTTCTGTTCTGACCACCGGCCAACGTGCGTGAGTTAACTCGTGCACATGTTAGTGGTGCGTGACTTAAGTCACACAGAACTCATAACGTGCGTGAGTTAAGACACGCTGCGTGAGTTAACTCACGCAGAGATATATTTGAAAATCATGTTGGGCGTGAGTGTTTTGTGCCGGGGAAAGAGCATAATTCAACAAACAATACGTTTCGGCTCAATAGCAAAAATTGAAATTGGACCCAACTTTATATTCTCATCGTTGACTGACATTACCTTCTTTTCGTGGATGATAAATAGGTCGACGTGGCAGCTTCCCACCCGTTTTCTTTTTGCATATTTTTGAAATGTAGAAAAATCTCCACCACATACATCACACTATACACATACTTGTGTGCCTACTGAATATGCAACTCATATAACAACAATGCCATGTTTGAGTGAAACCAAACATTATCCAAAGCAATTTCTTCACTAAAAACAAAGCCCAGTAATTATATATTTTTTATCGTGATGAAGGAACATAGTCTCAAAATTTGCATTACCAACACGTTGACATTGTTAATGATGGTATCATTAATTTGTTGCACAAATGTTGCCATTAGCACAAGCAACAACAACCTCAATCCAGTGATACTAATACCAGGTAATGGAGGGAACCAACTAGAAGCAAAATTAACCACTAAATATAAACCTTCTACCTTAATTTGTGATCCATGGTACCCTCCTTTCAAGAAGAAAAATGGTTGGTTTAGATTATGGTTTGATTCAAGTGTCTTACTTGCTCCTTTCACCAAATGTTTTGCTTCTCGCATGACTCTTTACTATGATCAAGAGCTTGATGATTACTTTAATGCTCCTGGAGTAGAGACACGTGTCCCTAGCTTTGGTTCTACTTACTCTCTTCTTTATCTTAATCCTCGTCTTAAGTAAGTTTATTTCATAATCATGCTTTTAAACTTAATTTGTTTTATTTCCTGTGAATTTTATGTTCTGTCTTTGAAATTAACAAACTAGCTCATTATGAGATCATACAATTTGGTTGTGGGACCAAGTCCTTGATTTAGTGAAACTTTATTTTAGCACATGTTTGTATTGACAGAAGTTTGTCAATTCGATCGTGATTCCACCAAACTTACCATCATGCGCTCTAGTTATTATTATGAGTGAACTCAGAATGTTTGTGTTTGAAAATATGAAATCAGTATTTGATCAAAACTTTAAAAAAAGTGCTATCATTCATGTTAGTCTTTTTTTAGGCTAAGTTTTTAACCTTCGGCCTAATTTGATAATATTTACGCAAGAGCACTTGAATGAGGTGACAAGAAATCCTTCCAACTTAACCAAAGATCCTGGTTTGAATTCAGCCATGAGCAGTGTTAAATCTTTTGAAGGAGAACTTTGCCACCCATTGTGATCCTTCGAGGGATTAGTCTTTGTATAATTGCGTGCAGAGGATACCCGGTTAACACCAAAAAAAATTGAAAATATTTGCTAAAATACTATACTGTTCGGACTAAAATGACCAACAATTTATAATTTCTCGTCAATTTCGTAGGTTCAAAATCAACTTGACAATACCCTACATTTCGAGGTTCTAACCCAGAGATACACTCATTGATAATTTGTGTTACATTATATAGACAATAGAATATTTTATCTTTCAGTTATTATATGAGAAGGAATATAATGCAGTGGAACAAGAAATACTTGCCTATATGAATATACTTTTCTAGATAGATTGAATCAGTATGTTTGTATCATCAAATTGCAATATGTTTATATATAGACACTTTTTAGATCAATATGTTACATAATGCTTTAGAGAATTAGCTTGACATTATTGTTTTCAGATGATGTCACTGCTCTTCATTATGCATCAATCAGTGTTCTCACTGCGGACAAAATAGGGACAAGGTGTTGATGCATATTGTTGACTCTAAAAAAAGTTATTATATGGTACCTTACAATAATGCAGTAATGTTACTTGTGTAGGCTTGTCACAGGGTACATGGCTCCCTTAGTAGAATCATTAGAACAGCTTGGTTACATAGATGGTCAAAATCTGTTTGGAGCTCCCTATGATTTTCGATATGGTCTAGCTGCGCCAGGTCACCCATCTCAAGTTGGTTCCAAATTCCTAAACGACCTAAAGAATTTAATAGAAAAAGCAAGCAATTCCAATGGAGGGAAGCCAGTAATACTTGTCTCACACAGCTTAGGAGGTTTGTTTGTCCTCGAACTCCTTAATCGAAACCCTTCTTCTTGGCGCAAGAAATTCATTAAACATTTTATAGCACTTTCTGCTCCGTGGGGTGGAACTGTTGATGAAATGTTTACTTTTGCATCAGGCAATACTTTGGGGGTGCCATTAGTAAACCCTTTGCTAGTAAGAAATGAACAGAGAAGTTCTGAGAGTAACCTATGGCTTTTGCCTAATCCTAAGATGTTTGATATTGAGAAATCTTTAGTTACTACTCCATATAGAAACTACTCAGTTCATGATATGGTTGATTTTCTTAAAGATATCGGTTTTCCTGAAGGGGTTTATCCTTATGAAACTCGCATTTTACCTTTGATAGCGAAAATAGATGCACCAGAAGTGGCTATGACTTGTATTATAGGAAAGGGTGTGAAAACTCCAGAGGAATTGTTTTATAGGAATGGCGATTTTGATGAGCCCCCGGAGTTTTCTTATGGTGATGGCGACGGAACTGTGAACATGGTGAGCTTGTTGGCACTTGAATCTCTATGGAAAGATGAGAAAAATCAGTACTTGAAAGTTATTAAGATTGGTGGGGTGACTCATACTTCAATATTGAAAGATAAAGTTGCACTTGATGAAGTAATTGGTGAGATTAGTAGAATTAATTCTCATGCTCAACTTGGTCTGAGCAATATTTCATTAGCTGCATTTGATGAGAAATGATTGTGGATATGTATAGTAACAGTGCAGAAAGCTAGTACTTGATGCGATGGAGTCATATATCCATTATCTGCAAATTTAATTTTCTAGAGTTTTGTATTGTCATTTTATTATTGATATAGGAATTAATTGTTATGATGTGAATATATGAAACAATATTTTTGACCCTTGATGTTTTGAAATTGTAGTGAGTTTGAAGTTTGATATTAAGAATGGCTTAACATAAGAAAGAAAACATACTAAGACACCTGGTGCATGTTTGGAAATAGTAATTATTGGATTTAAATTTTGAGTTGAAGAAAAATCAATGATATGTTGTTGATGGAACTGGAAGGGAGTGACTTTGACACAAAAGTATTTGTCTCAAATCAAGCTCGAATCTTTTGAGGTTACTGAGGGATAAGAAGCAGGTTCTAACTAGCTAGACTCATTAAGATTAGTATATGTTCTTGTTAATCAGTTAGGACCTCTATTGTGAGCATTGGAGTAGTGCCTCAATTGATTAACCTTTTGTATAGTTTGAATGATGGTTGCTTAGAAATGCAATCCAGTGTAGAAGCAGAAGTCTAACGAGTTTTGAAAACGTGCACTTACTCTACTAATATCTTGATTACTACAACAATATCATCAAAACCCAAGATAATTTCTTTATAGTTTCTTGCACGTTTTTAAATGCAAACATCTCTGTTTTTCTTTAACATGCAGTTTCAATACTTTAATTGTAACTTATAGAATTGTGTAAGTAGATTTGTTTATGACAGGATAAAAATGTAAGATGAGATTCATGTGTAACGCAAACCATTGATTTGGTAGGAGAAATAAAAAATAAGAAAAAATAGGTTCAAGTGTGGAGAGCTCTTAAACTTAGTAAACATGAGAGAACAAATGAGTTTGATTCCCAAAAACAAACATGAAAACATATTCAAAATAACATTATTGTAATTGATTAATTACGTAGTAATTTCCTCAACAAAAAAAAAAAGTAGTAATTGAAAAATTCAATAGTATATGGATTGTATACATATGCACGATTTTTAGGTGGCCAACATCGTGTATATATATATACATACATATGGTTTTTTTAGTTTTTGTTAATATTTTTTTTTTTTGTTTTTCCAAATGACATCGACGATTATAAGATGTATGAACCTTGTGGTCATTATTATAAATAAAAATTAACATTTAAAATTATTTTATTTTTAGTAAATTTAAAATCCATTTATTAAATGGTATAAATGATTATTGATTAAATAAATCTACATTATAGATTTTGATTTTGTATTGAATATGGTTATCCATTTTTAGGTGTTAAAATAAGAGTATGAATTATGATGTTTTGTGTGATACTCATTCTTGATTCAAATTCAACTGCAACTGTTCCATAAATAAATAAAATAGATAGATAGATCGGTGGTGTGTTGCGTCTAAAATCGAAAAGTAGACGAGCACCGTAATGCAACACCCACCTGATCCCGATCCCAACCTTTAACCTCTCCAACATCAATCAATAAACCAAACCATTCGAAGGTCGCTTTTTTGTTTTTGTTTTTGTTTAAAAACAAAACAAAAAAAATGTCATCATGGTTTGCTCGTTCCCTTGCAAACTCTCTCCGAATCGATGATGATGACGACGACATTCAAAACGACGTGGTAACCGAATCTCCAACCACCTCACCTAGAAACAATAATAATAATAATAATAATGCAAATGAATCAGAAGAAAATGATGATGAAACGTTGCTGCAAGGTCGTGGTGTTAAAGAAGACCTCGACGAAATCAAACAAACCCTAACTCGTCAATTTTGGGGTATGGCTTCTTTTCTCGCTCCTCCTCCATCAACTATTTCTCATTCGAATACATTCGGATCCGCGGTTGGAATTACGGAGGAGGTTTTGACTTTTGCAATGAATATTGCTATGCATCCTGAAACTTGGTTGGATTTTCCAATTGATGAGGAAGATGATAACGACGGTAATCTTTATCTTATTTATTACTCATTTCTTTCTTGTAGGGATTCAATTTTGATTAAATTTTATTCTAGATTTTGAAATGTCCGTGGACCAACTTGATCATGCTATGGTCGTTGAGAGGCTTGCTCCCAGATTAGCTGCTCTCAGAATTGAATTGTGCCCTTGTCATATGACTGAAAGTTACTTTTGGAAAGTCTATTTTGTACTTTTGCATTCAAGGCTTAATAAACTAGATTCTCAGGTTTTGTCTACACCCCAGGTTTGTTTATTCCTTTGATTCATGTTGCTTTTATTCCTTACTGTGGCTGAAATGCTTATAAATGATTGTATACAATTGTTCAAACAACTGTTAAAGCATGATGCTTAATTACATATATTTCTGCAGAAAAACCAGAAACAAATTCAAAGTGAATTAAAACTCAAAATCTAAATGGTAGTTCTAACTAGTAGTGATTAAGTGAAAAGATCTAATTATTCTCCTCTTCCACAACATAATCATTATCTTCATTTTTAGATAGTGAGGCATATCCTTCAACTTCTAAAATGAATCCTCATAATCAATGTCTTGAAGGAGATGCAATATGAAATGAAGAGAGAAGATGGAGAGGCTGAGGCAGTTTAGTGATGAGAGGTTACTTAGGTCGTGGGGTTGAAGGGTTATATAAGACCCCATCTCATCACCGACTCAACATTATTTTATTTCTAATGTTTTTAAAAATACTGTCCTGTGCAGCTCACATCATATTTTTAATTTTACCATCAGGGGAAAAAGCATAAAAAAAACAGAAACTTCCGCTATGTAACCAATAACCGCTATCACAAATATGCAAAAAACCACCACTATTGCAGTGGTAGGTAGCGTAATTGCAATAGCGTATGGGCCTTCATCACGGTTGCTCCAAATCCCAATATGTAATAGTGGTATAGTGGCATTATACCGATTATTTTACTCCTCTCTAAATGTTTTTGTTATTGTCAATGTCTCAATACTCAATGGTTATGTAAACAATATTTAAATTTCTACGTCAGTTGGGAGATCTGTTGAGCATCAAAATTATGCTCGCATTATGAGTCTATCTCTATCTTTCTTCTGCTTAGTGAGACGTCAATAAGTACACATATTTCTCCTGTATATTCTTGTGTGCTCCATTTTCTAAATTCCTTTTGCCTTTTAAGATTTCTTCTAATTTTCTAGAACACATTAAGCAATTTTAGATACAGACTGGAGTTTCCAGATTTTGATTCTTATTGGAATCCAAGAATAGAGATTATTGGAAAGATATAATTGCTATTGTTATAATCTTTCTTCCTGGTGTGAATTTTGGTGGCTCGTATTATTAGAATTCCAAATTCCAAATTATATACACACGATTAGTTCTTAAAATGTACACTTCTCATATGTAATGCCTACTACGGATATGTTTGGACTGATGAAAAGGGATAAATGGATGGCATCGTTAAACATTCTATTGTTTGGATTGTTCAGAATAGGATGTAAAAGAATGCAACATGATTTCATGGACTCTACCCCATTCCATCCAATATCTCACCCCCCACTGCCTTGGATTTTGGGCAGAATGGGATGGAAGAAGTCTTTTGCTTCATTGAAACTTTCAAACGATGGAACTGTAACTTTATTTCATTCTGTTATATTGCAGTCCACTCTACTCTCCATTAGATATCCTAAGTCCTAACATAGCCTCACAAGTTATAAGTTTTTTAAAAAAAAAGTGTATTCTTTTATGCATTAGGTGTCTACATGTTATATCCCCCCCGACTTCTTATGACTGTGCACTTTGATTGGTTGGCTAATAACTGAGTTGGTAGCTGTAGTTGTTTCTTCTTTTGGATTGCAAATTGCAATATTTATAGTTATTTTTAAAGTGAAAGATTTGTAATTAGGATGTGTTAGATTAGATCTATCCTTGTTTTACCATGGAGAATATTTGCTTTATTTGAAGAGGTTAGGTTTGCTGAAGTGTTTCTCATTTTTCCTCGGAAAGTAGTGTTGAAATGTTCCTTTTCTTAGTTTAGTTCATTGATCGTAAGCAGTATTTGTCTCTAATACATGTCTAAAGTTTACATGCTCTTCTACATTCAGCTAGTATTTTAAAGCAACAATAATGGGTAGATAAACTTTTTTAATATCTTAGTTCTAACTTTTGCAGGTCATGGTAGCCAGATCAATGTGGATGCAGGAATTGCAGAAACAAACAAAGCCTGAATTTGAAATTTTCGGAAGAAGTGATCTCTACTCAAGAGACAATGCTCAGCATCATGATTCTACTCCCAGCTTATCAGATGACACCTATTCTGATGACATGCCTCATCGGACATACGGATATAGAACAACCTCTTTGTCTGTGATGGCAGATAATGAGTCTGAAAAGTACACAGTTGAGAGTTCTGGATCACATATATCGGATAAGTCATTAATTGAGGAAAATCCAATTAATAAAACTGAAAACAAAGATCTAAAAAGTGGTCGACCTTCTCAAATTATGATTCAGGACTATGATGACGACGGTGACGATGATTGGCCAGACGATGATTCTGATTTAGGGGGATATAGTGGAACAACGCTCCCTATTGTGAATGAAGAAGATATATCTTTCAGCGATCTTGAGGATGATGATTATGGCATTAAACATGTTAGTAGCAATTCAGATTCAAAGGTGGTGTGAACTTCAGATGACACGACTGAGGTGATTTTAGGGGCACTGGAACCTCACACGGAACTAGAAATTATAAAGAGAATTGCCAGATGTTCGGTAAAAACATGGAATACTGGTGTGTGAACTCTAGCTTTTTTGTCCACATAATGGTGAGCGAAGTTGCAGAAATGCTGTGATGATATTTGAGGCTGTTAAAGAACTTGTTAATGCCTTTTTCCCTACAATTTTTTGCCGCTAGGCTAGGTGGGTTTGAAGGTGGATCTTGTATTTCAAAACAACTCAAACGAAAAAGAAAAAGCAGAGCCAAAAAAAGCAATCTGATGTTTGATACGTGTTTTTTAGATATCGAAAACATGGTTGTGGGTTGAAATATGAGCATCTATTTCAAGGACAACTTTGTTTTAAGACACATCATATAGGTGCAAGAATGTATATAAAATGCCTTGTTTGTCATCAAATATCGAGTATAGATTTGATTTTTTTCATTGGTTTATGGTGGATGTAATAGGGTTTGGGTTTCTACCCCGGTGTTGTTCTCCTGAATCCTAATTGCCTTGGTGTGTCAACTGTGTTTGAAAACCATAGTGATTATTTCAATAATTTGATTGATGATAAACTGGAAAGTGTTTTTCATCTTAGAATATACCTCTTCAGGATTCTTGGCGTAAACTTTTCGTGTTAAACTCGGGAGAACCCGAAGATTATTTTTTCTGAAATGATACATGTTAGTGTTTGTAGTATTTTATTTTGTTGGAGTAGGGATTGAACATTCTCCCTCCTTTAACTTCTCTACATCAAACTAAAAAGGCAAATAACTATAAATTTGTAACATATTCAATAATAAAAAATGATATCTGAACAATCCATGCGACAACCAATATTTTCATATGTATACATACAAAGGGGGAAAGATATACGCCCACACAAAGATTGTTTCGATTTAGTTACACAAATAACACAACTCTTAGGTATTTTGTAAGGAGATATTTTTTTCTCTGTTGAGGAAAATTATGTTGGCCTAAAAAAATTCTTGAAGATTATTCTCTCCTACTTAGAAACCCTACTTAATGACTTTATTTTATTTTATTTTTACAAAATGATAGCCTTATTTGTATTTATCTTGTAATCAGTCATTCTCTCTCATTAAATAATTTATTTATTAATATCATCAAAATTTAATGTCAATCAAATATTTTTCTTCTAGGTCAGCCCCCTATTTAAAAGTAAGATTGTCATATTTATTTTCTGTGATTCCGTCAAACATTAAATATAAATAACTCCTTCAAACCAAAATTCAAATATCAATCTCTATTTATTTTCATTATCCCTACTACTATTGCAAATTGCAATACATACAAGTCAATTCTATACTCAAACAAACAACCATTTATTTGGCGCGTTTATCTCTCTTCCCACCTTATATTAATTTTTTAATCAACTTAAACTTGTCACGTTTTCTTAAACGTCGTCGTTCCCACCATATTCAATTCCAGAAAACAACACATTCCTATTTTCCTCCAACCAACATTAAATTCATCATCCACCGCGCTTATTTATTTAATCTTTTTTCCACCTCAATTTTAATTAAAATCAATTCTAGGGTTTCAATTTTCCATTCCCCCGATTGAATGGAACTTCCACTCAGTTTCTCACGAAAACACCAAAAACGACTTATCCTAATCGCGCTTTTAGGATTCTCCGGTTACGGTGCTTATAAAGCTTATCATTTACCCTATGTAGTTCAAAAGCGTCACCGCTTCACGAAGCTTCTTAAAGCTTTCGTTTCTCTTGCAGAACTTGCTTCCAATTCCGCAGAAACTGTTTCAATCGTTTCCAACGATTTGAACAAATTTCTCAAGTCTGATTCTGATGAAATTCCCAATAGTTTGAAACAATTATCCAAAATTGCCATGTCGGAGGAATTTTCGATAACGATTTCTAGGGTTTCAAAGTCGTTAACGCAGGGAATTTTGATGGGGTATGGTGAATTTGAAAAACCCTTGGAAATTGGTGCGGAAAAATCGAATTTTTCTGATAGGGTGTTGGATAAGCTTATGTCTGAGGCTGGAACTGGGTTTGTTTCGGTTGTGGTTGGAAGTTTTGCTAGGAATTTGGTTTTGGGTTTTCGTTCCAAGTTGGAAAATGTTGATTCGGGGTCGAAATCTGATGGTGTTTCTGGATTTGTGAGTGTGATTTGTGATGAAAAGTGTGGGAAGGTTATAGGGGATTGTGTGCAGACTTTTGTGGCTACTGCTGTTGCTGTTTTTCTTGATAAAACGATGGATGTTAATACCTATGATGAAATTTTTGCTGGAATGACGAATCCAAAACACCACGAAAAGGTGAAGGGAATTTTGGTTTCTCTATGTAATGGTGCTGTTGAGACGTTGGTTAAAACATCTCATCAGGTTTTGACTAATCCAAAAGGTAAATCTGATTTGAGTTCACCTAGGGAAAACGGGCGTTTGAAACCGGAAGCTTATCTTCAGAAATTCATAAATGGAAGCTCTGTTGATGGAGTTGGGGATTCTGGGTGGCTTGAACAGGTTAAATCAACTCTTTCTGTGCCAGCTAACCAGAGGTTTGTGCTTGATGTCACCGGGAGAGTGACATTCGAAACTGCGAGGTCATTTGTGGAGTTTATGTTATGGAGAATATCGGAAGGTTTGAAAAAGGGTGTTAATAAGGTTCATGATGACATTGTAGACAAAGGAATGCAAGTTGTTAGATATGTAGGAGCTAAGTCTTCGGTTATTATTACCTTGTGTCTTGCTTTATATTTACATATTTTGGGTGGTAGTAGGATTCTAGTGGCTGCTTAGCATGATCATTCATCTTACCCTCATACTGTAATGCAGATGGAATATAATTTGCAGCTAGATTTGATCTTTACACATATGATATCTCCAATCATTAATTGAGGTCATATCCTACACTCATAATTCAATGGATGAAATAACTGACTTAGTCTTTAAATTACCTCTTGTAGCCTTTTTCCATACCCAAAAAAATAGAAAGTTTGTCTATCTTTGTTGCTTAAAATTCTGTTGTTTTAGCCCCGGATGCAATGAAATGAAACATAACATGTCTGGAAGCAGCAATAATTTTACACGGTTTCTGGAAATTGAATATCATTGTGATATTTGAAGTATATTAATCTGGATTGTGGGCTCCCTATAGTCTAAGAATCAAACGGTTGTTGCAGTCAAGAAATAGCCCTGTTGGATAGATCAAACAGCTCACATTTCGTAATTGCATATTAAATTCAATTTATTAAAGACGTAACGTGAGCCATATGATTTTGGTTAGCTGTACTGATATATTGGCTACAGAGGCTTTATACTGATTTTGGTTAGCAGTATATGAATAAATTTTCCAATTTAACCTTACCTCCTTAGACCTCGTGATCTTATTCACTATTTAGAAATAAACACAGTTTTGAGTAGGATTTGTCTGTGATAAATTGAAATTGTAATTGATTGATTGGCAATGTGTTTTTTTCCTTCTGTCTATAAATTAGAGATCATGTGGGAGATTTAACTTTGTGCAACACTGCCAACTGTAACATATGGCTGGGAATACATCTCAATCTGAGTAAATTCGTGATGTAGTTAGGTGAGTTTAACTTCTCCTATGGTTAAGTAATGACCATCTTTCTGTTGAAAATCCCTATTCTTTATGTACTGAGACTTTGATTTTGTCAATAATTATGGTACCTTGGTGCACTCTATAATAAGATATAACAAGCATATATATACACAATTCATTCAATACATCGTTCATATTAAATTATTAATCGGTATGTTCCTGCTTCATGCATCTTTGTGCTGCAATAGTATGTTGTAAGTATGTAATATTTTTGTATTTCTAGTTATTAACCTCATATTTTTCAATAATTAGTGATTATTGTATTTGGACCTTTAATCTAAGGCCCAATAGGTAGAGTGTACTCTAGTTAGTTAGACTAGTGCTTGTGCACTTTACTCAATCAAATAATACTCCAAAATATTTTTCTAGATGGTATCAGAGCCTATACTTGATATGTTGTTGGGTTGTCCACATGGGGATAGGATACTGGATTTGGGCTTTAGCTTAATTAATGCTGAAAGGGAGAGAGTAGTGACATGGCAGGATTCTGCTAGGAGGGGAACAGTTATAAGAGGGATAGAAAAGTGGAGTAAGGATCATCGATGTCTGTTACGAGAGTTTCTCTCTGGTTAGGAGCATAGTGCTCTGTTTAGGAGTTGTTAGTGATCACCGACTCACCGTTGTGGTTTGCTGCTTTTAAGTTGGTTTTGTGAGGTTGAGTTACGCATAAGCCCATTTATGAGATACCTATGGTGATTAGGTTGATAATTCATCATCTTGACTTGTTTTTCATTTATTCGCTTTTATTGAAATAGTGATACACTTAATGATTAACTAATTTTTTAAATCAGTATGCGTTCCCTGTATAGCCTCAGTATTCTTAACTGCTGCACACTTAAAAATGGAATAGATGCATTCTATTATGTCAATGATTCCAGTATATGGTAATAGAGTTTGAAGTTTTGTTTAATACGGTCACTCTATTCAGTTGAAAGACTTCTCCTTTTAATCACTTATGTTGAAGCAGTGATGCACTTCACGAGTAACTAAATCTTAAAATCAAATACTTTCGATGTAGATCCTTAGCATTCTTCACTTCTGTACACTTAAAAAGGGATCAGATACCTTCTATTTATGACAATGATTCAGTTAAATGAATGTTGCCTTTCCTCGGCATTTCGGGAACTTGCCTGTGCCACTATTCGCCGTGTTCTCTTGTTCTAGTTTTCTTTTTCTCACCAATGAAAAGCTAGATTTTATCTTTTCAAAGTCTTCTGATTTGCTTGCTTCTTGAGTTAATATGTTTAGTACATCCCATTCATAGAAGATTCTTACATAACCCAGTTGCCGCTTGGTTGCATGATTTCCTTATATAAGGGCTTATCGCTAAAAATGTTGTATATTGCTGATATTGACAGTCATTGAAGCATCGTTTTTCCTCAACAGTTTCCCTTTTCATTTCCCCTAAAATCATTGGTTTCCCCTCAATTAAAGGGTCGTATACAGCCTGTCACATCATACCTCAATTCCTTTTTATTTGTCATTTTAAGGTTGTTTTGCCCAAACTAAACAAAAAGTTAATTGGTGTTTTTTATGAAATTATTTATCTTTTTGTGATACATTTGACTATAATTTTATTGCAAATATATCTAAAACATCCACACAAAAAGGAATTGGGAATTTGTTATAATTTCATGTCTATAATTGTGATTGACTGAAAAAGTCTGGTATGTAGACCATCTCCAACACTGTTCTTTCACAGTGTTCTTAAAACACAGGTACAACATGGCTGCCGCACCTCTGGATTTGCTCCAGTCTTTCTAATTGGTGCTCCATGGAGTGTTGGAGAGGGAGAGAGGTGGCTATGATTGAATTTGGAGATGCTCTTACTGTTCTTTCTGGCCCTAAAATCAACTAGTTGAGTCATTTTAGCTTTGATGAAATTAACACCCTACGGTTTGTTTTTGTTATTGTTTTTGAAGTTAAAGAATCACATTTGCATTATCCCATGTCAAGTAAAAAACAAAGTTCGATTATTTGAGTGACAGTGGCTATCCACATCAGAGACTTCTTAGTCCTAATGGGCACAAGGCTCGAAAACATAAACAAATTAGTATGATCCATAAGCAGGAGCAAGTTGGATTATATTAGTTACTATGTCAATTAAAGTCAATATGTATATCAATTATAGAGTGCTTATGGCAGTGAATGTGAGCAGTGTCTTCCGAATTTGACAATGGTTCAACCATCAATCAATATTGAGATTCACACAATTGTAAACATAAACATATTGTATTAACATACAAAAATATCTTCCAGAAGAAATCACTTCTTCCACTATTTCTGAGTAACCTGTGTAGTACGTAAAAGTTTATATTCAGCTAAAGCCAAACACAGACAAAAAATTAAAACAAAGCGTATATATAAACGAAATAAAACCATAGGGACAATATGTTTTTTACTTTTTTATAACTTTGATTTATTTATATTAAGTTATTTGGATTCTAAATGCATGTGATGGATTGCCATTCCAAAAAAAAAAGATGATGATGGATAATGATCTTCAATTTTGGGGACTTGCTTCTGAGTATAGATATGATCCACATGAGCTGCAAGAGTCCTTCTCATCAAACATTCCTCTGATATTCTCCTGTCTTCTCCATGGCAATCCTCATAATCCAACACTGCTTTTGCTGCCACAACATGCTTGAATGGAAAAAAAAAATGACAAATTTCATGGTGAGGATTATAGTTATGGTGTGCTTTTCAACCAAAATAAGAGGGAAAATGATAAGGTACTTTGCTCCTTGAGGTGAAAAGGTGGATTCAAACTCGACCTTAGGACGAGAGGCATAGATAAGTTGAAGCAAAGGAGAAGATACAATGTGAAGATGATGGTCATTTTAGTCATCTCTACTTATTTTGTTAATTAGTGCTAACACTTTTCTTAAGCAAACTAGTTAGTGCTAACACTTGTCATGGTTCTGTGAGTGGAACGGACTTTTTTAACCGGTAAATAAATATTGACGACTCCTTTGAGCGTTATATTCAAAAGTGAAAAAATTTGTATTAGTAACCAAACAAAGCATTTCTTTTAGTAAAAAACGAACATTTCCTATCCATTATATCCAAAGTAAAGTAAGAAACAAAACAACTCACCATAAAAGTAAAGTAAGAAACAAAACAGCTCATAAAAAAAAGTAAGAAACAAAACATTTTATTAGGACATGACTACACAAGAAACAAAAAAAAATGTTATTTTAACTAAAAACCGTTTTACTTTAACTCATAATCACAAGAAACAAAACATTCTTGGGAATCAAATGAACCCAACTCAAGTCAAAGGTAAGTGTGTTACCAAAAAACAAAATTGTTTCTCTTTCAAAGTTTGTAATGTTTACATTGAAATGTGACCTTGAAAATATTACATTCTTATGACTTGTTTCTTGATGAATAGAAATGATTATCCCCTAAGAAGACAAAAGAAATTAAAGAAAAATCTTAAAAGGGGTGATAAGTCTCTTATCAACTAACGTAACACAAGATAAAAAATCAGGAATTACGAAGAAAGTCATACGGTCATCAGACCTCTTCAAATTAAAGTTACCAAAAGCATCCATGTCTTTGTTGACCTCATGATAGACGTATTGAAATTTGTAACTCATCAGCTCAGCACGTAAATCATAAATATGAGAAACTATATGAGATCAAGGATGACTTCATTATGAGTGACTTTGATCGATGAGTGGGTCTCCCATGTCCTAGAAAACCCAATTGATCATCAACTTGCATGTCGTCCTGACCACTCACACTTAAACACCCTCTTTCAATTTCTTCAAACGGAAAATCAACATGTTGACCTCAAAAAAGGTCATGACATTTTTATGTTAATAATTCGTCACAGTCAATCATAAGAGATTAGATTACTCTCTTTTCTTGTTAATAATTCATCACAATGATCATAAAAGAACCTCTTGCTCTAATTTGTTTATGTCAATAATTCATCACAATTATCATAAAAATGATAAGTTAATAAAATAAAATAAAAAGACAAATTAAAGTGCATTTTTTCTAATTTTTAATAGTGCACCAAAATAATGAACTTTGAATAAGAAAAGGAGTATGACACAAGTGGTAATAATGACGCATGAAACAAGTTGCAATAATAGCAATAAAAGTATTAATTAAATTTAGCTAGAGCCTAGAGTCCATTAATTAGATATACTAAGCTTCTTAAACTCATAATTTCCTTCATGTATGGTTTTGGTGTGTCCATTTGAACTTAGCTAATTAATTCCATATGGCAGCTACTACCTCTTCCACCTGCAGCAGTTTCTTCAATTTCCGATCATCATCAAACACTTCAAGTCAAAGCTCTTCTGGCTGCAGTGGAAAGCTTGATGGAGTAGCTACGTGGTTAATCAACGGTGTCACTATGGCTTTTTTTTCATCTTTAAATCGTTGCTCTTGCATTCGCATCGCCACAGAAGAAGACGGAGAAGATGCCAATGAGTTGCCTTTGATGTTCAACGATGGTAATCTCCGCCATGACGGCGGTGTAGCTGGTACCACCAGCAGGAGAAGGACTGGTAAAGGGAAGAAAAGTGTACTTGTCCACGAACAATGATCGTGATGAATCAATAATGTCTCTTTATTTTCATGGTAAGTGATATATATTATAATGTTACATAGTATGTGAGAGTTTTTATAATTGTGCGTTCAAATCAAAGCTTATGTTATTTCTGGAGATGAAAAATGAATATCAATTAAGATGCTTGTAATCTTCTCCCCTTTGATATATATATATATATATATATATATATATATATATATATATATACACACAGATACAATGAAGAATGGTTCATGAATCATGTGTAATATTGATTCTTAATTTATGCATTAGCAAGTTATTGATTTCTGTTTACATTCAAAAGATACATGATTTGGTTATTTGTGTTGTCAATGGATCATAACCGGAGAATAACATCAAATTAATGAGTTATAGTATGATAAAAGAGTATATTATCAATCTCATGTTATGAATTATGCCTTCGGATTAAACTTAGTTGACCTTTAACTTATGCAACTAGCCACTCAATCATTTTAATATTAATTATACTCAATTTTATCATAAGATAAGTTGTTTAATTAACAAGTAGCCATGTAATTTGCGTTTGTTTACTCATTGAATATTTTGGCAATTCCCCGCCGTTGAGATACCCACATTAATTTACACATTTTGTTCATTGACATAATATACAGATTTAAGGTACAAACTATATATGTTTCATTCTTAATTACATTGCTTGGATCATGATAAGATAGTTAGTGAAACATGCATATTTTGATTTTTATTTATTACATTTAAAAAAATCAAGTCTTAAATCTAAATCATTCAATCATGATCGAACTAATTTGAAAAAAGGCTATTGATCACAAATTACAGGCTCGCGAATCTATCAAGATATCCGGTGGAGTGTTTTCTTTGCATCATTATTTGTTGACCTTCAAGTTTTCTGCTATACACTGAGTTTCTTTGTTTTTGTTTTTGTTTTTGTTTTTTTGACTAACATAACATAATGAGTTGGGTTGGGAGTATGATTACTCGGATTCCCACCGATATCATATTTCTATGTCTATGGGATTTTAAAACACCTTCCAGCATGTTTCTTTTACGGTTTATTGCTGATTGAGCACGTTCTAGGGACTAAAGTCACTTTTAAAAAAATTAAAATAAGCACACATTTTGTCTCAATTATTTCTTCTCAAATGATGCTGTCGTTTGGGTCATGATCATTGCATCGTTTCAATCGACATATTTGCTTTTGAATAAAATTTGTCTCTTAACATCATCGTCACCTAAGAATCCAATGCGCTTGAAAAATGCTGTTGGGACAAATATAGACAAACTGCGTCAATCTGGCTAACCATCTTTTACTTTTACTTTGTAAAAAAAGAAAATATTTTACTTTTACATTTTAGGTCTTGTTAATCATTGTTAAGAAATTTACAAATAAAAATTTTGTTTTGAAAATTTAAAATATTTATACCACTTTTTTGTGAAAACTTAATTGTTTTGTATGCTTAATCAATATCTTTAGTAGTACAATTTAGAATTCTCTTACATTTTTCTCTTGAGGGAAATACCGACTTCCCTATGGAATGTAATATCGTATCAACATTTGGAACAAAATGATTATGCTGCATTCTTTCTCTTTTCTTTTTTTTTTCTTTTCTAAGAAATGTGTTTAGGGAACCTTAGTTCATTTATTTTAGTTTTTCGATTTTCTCATTGATTTATGTGTTTTTCGATCAACATATAAGTCTCATTGACATTTTAAATCGTATCCATGATAATTAAACATTGAATAGATCATCTGTTTAGTCTTTGAACTATCAATCTCTCATTAATTTATTCTTTATGATATAAAAATATACTAAATAGACTCTAAATTATATGAAATCCATCAATTTAATCTTTAGTGTTGAGAATTTTGGAGACCAAGTTGATGGATTTTCATATACTTTAAGAACTAAATTAATAAAAGTTTAGGCACAATTTAGAATATTTTTATAGTTTATGTAGTAAATTGAAGGTTTATTCTTAAACATTGATAGATACTTTCTAGCATATACTGTGATTAAGCACCATTTGACTTCTATATTACGGTGGTTAAGCATTTTCTAGCTTATGCTTTGTGGCAAATAAGCATTTTGAAATTTTGTCTTATGATTTTGATTATTATTTTTTAGCTACACTCTTGTATGTTGTAAATATATAACCCTTCTAAATTGTGGAAGATGCTAGAGTAAAAAATAGTTTGTTAGAGTTTGATTCAATTTTTTAGAGAGAAAAATCGATCAATTAAATATAGTCAATTTGTTTTGTTTTTTTCAATTATTTTTTTCGAAATCCAAACCAAATCAAATCATTAAATTATATGGTTTGGTTCGATTCAAAGGATTATTTTTTTTTTTAAAATAAAGAAACTTATTTAAAAAAAAATAACTTTTTCAAATGTTATACTCTGTTTTTGGAAAATGCTAATGATATTGTGTTGAAAAATGGTGTATTCCACTTTTTAGAAGTTTAGAATTATTTTTAAGTAGCTATTTTTTTTATTACTTCCTAAACTAACGTCTTTAGAAAATTTGTTTGTTAGCACTTAACATGACCTTATATTTTCCTTAAAAATAAAAAAAACATGACCTTATATTTCTTATGCTATTAAAACATGTATGTAACATAAGTAGCATATAATGTTTAATATCATTTTTATGAAGTGTATAGTATTTAAATTACTGCAAAGGCATCAGATTAAAACATATCGACTATTTATTGTGAGGGCATAACTCTTGACCTGCGAGGACACATGGTCTTTGCCCCTCATTCCTCTATATTTATTTTATGGGGAATGTTAACCGATGCTCCGGATACTAGTAAAGAAATCAAATGTAAAAAAGTATACATTGAAATTTGTATTGTCAACTTCTCAAAAGCATAAAAAGTGTTATTTTTACTTTAAATATTTTTTTTTTAGTTTCCTTAATCAGTGTCTCGAGGGCACCGTTGAAGAAAAAAAAAATTACTCATGTGTTGAAATAATTGGGTTTTAAGCACATGATAAGGAGTTTGATCACTCATGAAGAAAAAAATATATGTTGGAGGGATACCTTGTTACCTTAAGGTATTTTTATCATACTCTCATTTTGTGTTTATTTTATAATCATGTTGTTCCGTAAAAAAAACAAAACTTTTTGTTTTGACTTGTTTAAGCCAAACAAAAATTGTATAATTGTCTCAAATGCGTGCTCCAATGTAAAACGAATTAAATACAAGAAAGAAAGGTCACAAAATAAATTTAAAACAAACTTCCACGCAGTCGCTTTGGAAGGGAAAACAAGAGAAAATAAAACGATCATAAAAAAGCGCCGCTGTCGGAGATCAAACTCGGATCCCCCGCGTGATAGGCGAGAATACTTACCATTATACTACAACGACTTGATGTTCCTTTACTTGCAATTAAAATATATATTCGTCCATAGTTAACTCCATCTCTGGATCCATTACATCTTACGCTGATATTTTATGACTTGAAAAATAATTTAGAAGAAACGCCTAAATTTTATATGTTATATTGAATTCAATTATTAGAATTTACCATAAAGGAATAAAAAAAATCTTACGAGCAGATATGAAGCATAACCAAAGAAGGCAACATAGATGGCTTAGAAGGCCATGAAACCCGAGTGACTATAACAAGATCTAAGAAGATTTCTAAATATTTTGGTAATCACTTTATTTGAAAGAGTTTAAGTATTAAAATCTAAGAAAGGATAGTGTTATTTGAACAATTATTTGATGGTCGTATAAAAATATGTCATTTATAATTCTTGTTTTCTTTGTTCAACTCTTTATTCTCAATTCATATTTAATCAAACACTAACGCACCTTAATTTTCATTTTCAATTCTTACATTTACTTATATCCATGATTCACCACCTTGCAGTGTGGCGTGGCGAATGAGATAAAATACTCTAAGAGGGATTGGTCGTATGTTGAGATACTAAGTTATATATGTCGTCCTGGAGCTTCTTGGATGAAATTGACTCCCAATAACGACCCTAACCATGTTCCAAGGAAGTTGGCGGTCAAAGAGTTAAAGCAGGAGGCGAAATCATGGAAATCGTTCCTTCACCACACCATTGAGACCTGCTCTAATGGTTCAGAACTACAAACAATTCGAGCATTAGTCGTGATGACCATCATGAAAAAGAAAGGGGTAAATATTGGTTTGTTGGTGGTTGGTGCTATCTTTGACATGGCAAATAAGACACAAATGAGACTCATAATTTTATGTATTGAGTGTTTATCTGGTCAAATATTATGTTAGTACATGATACCTAAAAATATATAGACATTTTAATATAATTGTATGCCAATAAATTTTTCATATTAAAAGTGGTACTGTTATTTACTTTAACTTTATTGAAACAGAAATCTCAAGAAGTTATTACATAGTGACGTTATAGGAGGGAAGGGGTAGGGAGTGTGTTTGAGGAAAAGTCAAAATACATTACAATAAAATATAGGTTATATGGACAATAAGTTTTAATTCCAGTGGTAAAAATGCAAAAATTGCAAGGTTGGATCCCAACTCATCCACTTGTATGTGAACTTCTCATGACAAACTCAATACACACTCTCACATCACGATTTTCATGAAAACAAACTCAACCATGACGTGGAGGCAAGTCATTTCACATAGTGCAGATTGTTTATATTTTATTGATGATTAAAAATTTATTTTTTCACTTTAAATTGTTGCATTTTACCATATTTTAAGGGTTGATTGTTTAGATTTTGAAGATGATTCACACAATTATTTTAACTTTAGACTTTTACATTTTACTATATATTAAATGTTGATTGTTTAAATTTTGATGATGATTCACACTTTTATTTCAATTTTAGAATGTTGCATTTTAAGTGATGATTACTCAGTGTAGATTGTTTATGTTTTTACGATGACTTATACTTTCATTTGAACTTTAGATTGTTGCATTTTACTGCATTTTAAGTGTTGATATTTTAGGTTTTGACAATGATTCACACTTTTATTTCAACTTTAGGTTGATGCATTTTTATGCATTTTAAGTGTTGATTGTTTAATATAGATTGTTTAGATTTCGATGATGATTCACACTTTTATTTCAACTTTTTCTCAAGAAAATAATACTATAACTGTTTCCTAAGTGTTATGAGTTCGATAGTACCAAGTCTTACAGACTCACAAAGACATAAATACCTACATTGCATTTTGTTGTTGTTGTTGTAGTCGTCGTTGTGTCTTGTGAAATGTTCAAATGTCAAGAGAATTGTCAATGTGAAATATAACTTTCACATCAGTAAGTATGTTTGTGTCTATATGCATCATTATGTGACTTAAATGATTGTTGTTAGGTGACTATGTGAATTAGTCGTGGAACCTTTTAAGCTAAATGCACATGTATTCATACGAGTAAATATGCAATACATGTTTAATTGTATTAATATTATCTTTATATGCATCTGTGATAATGTTCACCTTACATCCATTTACCTTTCATAATTTTGACTGTTCACCCCTCGTTGTTTGTGTTTGACTCTTGCAAAAGCGCACTTTTCATGTTATCGAAGTTTAAAGATTGGACAAAACTTAGGTACAATTCATTAGGTGTTTTTCGTATGGTTCTTAACTAAAAATACAACTTTTTTGGAGATAACAAACTTTGAGAGAATTATGGATTAAAGGAAATCATGGTGAATTTAGTTAAGAACCATACGAAAAGCACCTAAGGAATTGTACCTAA